>Ga0210387_10000054_pt1 | contig 83875 bp, 71 predicted proteins | sample IncBWC7OmetaG_FD_160108 | JGI IMG/M metagenome (GOLD analysis project Ga0210387, IMG submission 160108) | Forest soil microbial communities from Barre Woods Harvard Forest LTER site, Petersham, Massachusetts, United States - Inc-BW-C-7-O ...
GTGGGGATGACGTCAAGTCCGCATGGCCTTTATGTCCAGGGCTACACACGTGTTACAATGCAGGGTACAAACCGTTGCCAACCCGCGAGGGGGAGCTAATCGGAAAAAACTCTGCTCAGTTCGGATTACAGTCTGCAACTCGACTGTATGAAGCCGGAATCGCTAGTAATGGCGTATCAGATCGACGCCGTGAATACGTTCCCGGGCCTTGTACACACCGCCCGTCACATCACGAAAGTGAGTTGTACTAGAAGTCGCCGCGCCGACCGCAAGGAGGCAAGCGCCCAAGGTATGACTCATGATTGGGGTGAAGTCGTAACAAGGTAGCCGTAGGAGAACCTGCGGCTGGATCACCTCCTTTCTAAATAAGAGAGATCTATCCCGCTCTGGTGTGCGGGAGATGTTCTCCAGTGCGAAGTGCGGCTCTCACGGGCTTAGTGCTTCGCTAGACTCAAGTTACCCATCCCTGATGGCTTCGGCTGTCGGGGCGGACAGATTCTGGCAGATCGATCTTGGTTGTCATCGAGAGCGAAATAACACGAACGAAGGGCCGTCCGCCATTGGCGAACGGCCCTTTTTGTTTTTCCACAGCGGTTGCGCAAGTTTCCCCGACTAAAGCTTTGCACTTGTAGGTTTTCGGAGATGCCGTCCCAGTTGTAAATCGGCCATGCCAACTAGGATCTGAAGCAAGGGCGCGTGCGTCCCCCAAGGCACGCACTGGAAACGTTCAAGCGAAACTGGGGAATACCCCATAGTTCGCCCAATCAATCCGCTCACGATGCCCTTGACCCTCTGGCTGGAAACGGGTACCCTCGCGGGTAATTCTTCCAACCCCGTTCGACAGAAAGAGGTCGCCAATGCATTTTCTTGCCGCTCTTTGGCTTCCCATCCTGCTGTCCGCAGTCATCGTGTTCGTTGCCAGCTCGCTCCTGCACATGGTGCTTCCGTATCACAAATCGGACTATCGGCAGTTGCCCGACGAAGACAAGTTTCTCGCGTCCTTGCGTCCCGCCGCATTGAAAAAGGGCCTGTACGTTTTTCCTTACAGCACGCACAAGGAAATGAACTCGCCTGCAATTCAGGAAAAATACAAGCAAGGGCCGGTCGGATTGCTGACGATATTTCCCAATGGCCCGATCCCGATGCCCAAGTTTCTCACCCTGTGGTTTTTCTATTGCTTGATCATCGGAGTCGTTGTTGCGTATGTCACCACGCTCGCGCACCCTCTGGTTTTGGCACACGGCGAGCCCTTTCGGGCTGTCTTCCGCGTCGCCGGCACTTCGGCGTTCCTTGCCTATGGCCTCGCCAACCTCAGCAACGGAATATGGAAAGGCCTGCCCTGGAGCAATGTGATCAAAGAAGTGGTCGATGGACTGGTCTATGCGCTGCTGACAGCCGGCACGTTTGGCTGGCTCTGGCCGCGGGGATAACCCCGGCCTTCGTACTCGCGTGGCCCGGCAGTTCCTGCATTGCCAGCGAAGCCGTTTGAGAGTAGTCTCTCCCTCAAGCGTTGCCGGCCTCCCACTCGAGTCCGATCTCTTCCGCGGCAACCGCCAGTAGCAGACCGGAATGTTTGCGTTCCGGGGGAGGAAGGCGCCATGTCGGTCTCCCAAGCTCACAAGGAATTGTTCGGCCGCCTCTACCATTCCATCTGGAATGAGCGGCGCATGGAATTCATCGAACAAGTGATCGCCGACACCCACGCTATCAGCGATCCCACGATCGCCGGGGGAGCCGTTGGCCCGTCCGCCTACCGCCGCCAGGTTGAACGCTTTCTTACCGGCCTGCCCGATTTGCGGTTCGACGTCGACGACACCATCACCGAGAAGGATAAGCTGGTGGTCTACTGGACCATCACCGGGACGCATCGCGGCGAGTTCCTTGGCGTGCCGCCGACCAATAAGAAGGTTTCCTTCAGCGGCATCACCATCAACCAGATCCGCAACGGAAAAATCATCGAATCCACGGTGATCTGGGATGGCCTCGGCCTGCTCGAACAATTTGGCATCGAGCTGCCGGTCCGGTACGAGATGCTGGCGGGTTCCGCTCGCTGAGTTTTCATCCGGCTCACACTCCTCCCCGCTTTCACTCTTTGGCGTCAATCCGAGACAACCCCATTGAGTTCTCCGCTTGGCAGTTCCATTCTGAGGGCACATCCTGCGCCACGGCTACCACGTGCCTCACGCCTAGTGGCGGACGGTCTAATCGAAAGGAAAAGGAGAGCTGGAAATATGTCAAAAACAAAACTCGCACTTGGCGGTCTACTGACTCTTGCATTGGTTTGCAGTGGCATCGCCGTGGCCCAAATGCCGAAAGACAACGTCAGCGGCAACAAGCATCCGAATCTTGCCGCCGCCCAACATCTCTCGCGCCAAGCCTGGGAAAAAATCAACGCGGCCCAACAGGCCAACGAATGGGATATGAATGGCCACGCCGCAAAAGCGAAGGAACTCCTCGATCAGGTAAACAACGAACTTAAGCTGGCCGCCGAAGCCGCGAACCACAACCACAAGTAAGGCTCAGCCGTCTTCGCTTCTGAAGAAAAGCGTCCGGTCCGGAGTTTCCCTGACCGGGCGTTCCTTTCTGTCATGACCGGCCTTGTTTTCCCCGCCGACCACCACTTGAGGCCCATTTAGGGAGTCCAATCGGTTGAGCAGGACCATCAGCCCGCAATAAGAATTTATTCATTTTCTCCCGGAGCCTCGCGTATGCTGGAGGTTAACCTGCCCGAGGAGCCTCTCATGTTTTTTTCACCCGCGCGGCATGGAATATCCATCTGGGCCATTCGAATCTTCCTCTTATATGTTCTCTCCTCAACCTTTGGAATAACTCGAAGCATTGCCCAGCCACAGGCCACGGAATCCCTCGTGACGGCGATTCCAATTTTCGTGAGCGATTTTGAGTTATTCTCCGTGCCGGCCTCCGTTACTTCTCCCGCCACTCCTCCCACGACCCCTCCTGCTACACTTCCTGCCGCTTCCCCGGCCACCACTTCCGTCGCTCCCATCGCCACCCCTTCCGCCACACCCATTGCCAGTGTTCCTGCCACCGCGATCGTCACTCCTCCTGTCACTCCCGCTGCCGCTCAGGGCAGGCAAAAGCCTCCATCGCCCGCTGCGGATGGAGATTCCGACTCGGCGTCTCTGCAAGCCCGCCGCCTGACGGATTTCTTCGCCGCGACTCTGGTGCAAACGCTGCAGAAAAAGGGCTACAACGCGAGGACCGCAAGCGGCCAAATTCCGCAGAGCGGAGCGATAGTCCGGGGCGTCTTTGCGGAACCTGACGCAAAAAATCGCATCCGGCGGGCGTTGTTGGGCGCACCCTCTGGGAACGCTAAATTCTTTCTCTATGTTGGTATTTTCAACCTGGGCCGGCCCGATCAGCCCCTCTACCAGCTGGCTGCGGACCAGCCTAGCGGCGATCTCTATGGGCCGGTGATCACCTTGAGCAACTACATCCCTCTGGCCAAGTACGAACTCGACAAGAGCCCCACGGAGGAAGACGTTCGCAAGATCTGCGGCCAGGTTGCCGCCAGCTTGACGGCACTGCTTGCCGCCAATCCCAGCGCCTTTGCTCAATAATTTTCATACGGAATTCCATCCAGGTGGCCGCCAGAACCATCTATGTTCTTGGGACCAGAACATAATTACGGCCTTGCGCCGTATCTGCTTCTAGATAAGAATGGAGCAGCATCATTTTCCGCTCATTGGGTCCTACTTTTGGAGGTTGGTGTTTGTTCGCAGGAAGCAAAATGCATCTGGCAGGGCCGCGGCCGAGTCGGCGGCTGGCCACCTCGGTTATTGTTTCGCTGGCGCTGCTCTCCTTTTTCTTCCTGCTGCAAGTCGCCCCACACTCCCACGCCGACGGACATGACGACGCTGCCTGCCGCATCTGTCAGATAGCCCACATCGGCGTAGCGCGGACGGTTTCCGCAGTCCTGCTGAACCCGGTTCTGCGCTATTTCGGCGAAATAGCTTCTCCTCGCATCTTTCATTTCATCGATACGTTCTCCGCTGATTCCCCCTCTCGCGCACCTCCCTCACTGATCGCTTAGTTCCCAGCCCTGGTAAGTCTCCGAAGCGCGACCCGGTTGGGTCTCGCTACCGCCGCTATTCCGGCGGGCCTACCACCATACCCACAACATCGCCCGAAGCGGCTTGGAGGATTCATGCGGTTTGCAGTTCGAAGTCTATCTTTTCTATTCGCACAAGTGGTCTTACTCGTCCTTGTCAGCAGCGCCCAATTGGGCAATTCCGGTTCGATTGAAGGAACCGTGAAGGATCCGTCCGGGGCCGTGGTTCCGGGGGCGACCGTGCAGATCGCCAATCCGGTCAGCGGATTCACCCGCTCCGCCGTTACCGCCGCCGATGGCACATTCCGTTTCACGAACGTGCCGTTTAATCCGTACCACCTCACCACGAGCAGTTCGGGTTTTGTTACGGACTCGCAGGATGTGGAGGTGCGCTCCGGCGTGCCCACAAAAGTGGCGATCGAGCTGAAGCTGGGCTCCTCGGCGACGACCGTGAACGTTACGGAAAACGGCGGCGACCTAGTCGAGAACGATTCCACCTTTCACACGGACGTGGATCGCGGCCTGTTCGAAAAAGTTCCCCTGGAAAGCAGTTCTTCGTCGGTCAGTTCGCTGGTCACGCTGACCACGCCCGGTGTCGCCGCTGACTCAAACGGCCTCTTTCATGGCCTCGGCGATCACGCATCGAACTCGTTTTCCGTTGATGGCCAGCCTATTTCTGACCAGCAGAGCAAAGTCTTCTCCAACCAGATTCCGTCGGACTCCATTCAGTCGCTGGAAGTCATCTCCGGAGCGCCGCCGGCGGAGTTCGGCGACAAGACCAGCTTGGTAATCAAGGTAACCACGCGCTCGGGCCTCGGTGTGGATCAACCTCACGGCACCCTGAGCACTTCGTACGGCAGCTTCGGAACCGCGAATATCTCGGGGGACCTCGCTTACGGCGGCAAAAACTGGGGCAATTTCATCGCGGTCGACGGATTGCGTTCCGGCCGCTTCCTCGATCCGCCGGAGCAGACCGCATTGCATGACAAGGGGAACGAAGAAAACTTTTTCGACCGCGTCGACTATAAATTCTCCGACGCCAACACGCTCCAGCTGAATCTTGGCTACTCGCGCTCGTGGTTCCAGGTGCCCAATTCGTTTGACGCACAGGACGCAACTGGCTGGTCGGGACTGGTCGTCCCCGCAACGTGCCCCCCGGGACAATCCGTCTCGTGCGGCGGTTTTGGCCCGAACGGCCTTCCGGTGGGGCCGCAGGATCAGCGCGCCAAAATCAATACCTTTAACGTCGCGCCGACGTTTGTCCACCTCATCAACTCTTCCACAGTACTCACCGCCGGCGCCTTCTTTCGGCAAGACCAGTTCAACTATTATCCGAGCCCCAATCCGTTCGCGGACCTCACTCCCAATCTGCAGAGTGACACTATTTCACAGGCACGCCGCCTTACTAACACGGGCCTGCACTCCGAAATCTCCTACGTGCACGGCATGCACAACATTAAGGCGGGAGCCACCGTGCAACATGAATTTCTCACCGAGAACGATGCGTTCGGCATCGTTGATCCGGCGTTGAATTCCCCGTGCATGCTGACAAATCCCGACCTCTCGACTTCGCCGGATACCAGCCCGTTCGTGACCAGCCCGGCGCAGTGCGGCGGCCCGATGAGCCCCGGCACCACGGCGAATCCGAATTTTTCCACGGTGCTCGCCTGCATTGACCTCACGCGCCCTGTTCCCGCGACTTCGAGTGGTTGCGCGAATACGGCCAGCGCCGCGCATTTCTTTCGCGGCCACACGGACGTGAAGGAAGTAGGTTTGTACCTCCAGGACACCATCACCAAGGGCAACTGGAGTTTGAACCTGGGAATTCGCGGCGATTTATATCGAGGAATAACTCACTCTACGCAGGCCGAACCGCGCCTCGGGATCGCCTACAACATAAAGCCGACCAACACGGTGCTTCGCGTCTCGTACGCGCGCACACTGGAAACCCCGTTTAACGAGAATCTGGTGCTCGCCAGCGTGGGCTGCAACGATCCGGTGGTGAACGCGCTCCAGGCGGCCATCCAGGGATCCCCGTGCATCACCAACCCGCTCAGCCCCGGCTGGCGCAACGAATTTCACGCCGGCTTTCAGCAAGCGTTCGGCAAATACCTGATGGTGGAGGGCGAGTACATCTGGAAATACACGCACCTCGCTTATGACTTCAGCGTTTTTGGGAATACGCCGATCACGTTCCCCATCGAATGGCAGCGTTCAAAAATTCCCGGGTATTTGCTGAGGGCAACCGTTCCAAACTTTCACGGCCTCTCGGCGTACTTCGTAGCCTCCAGCGTCGCCGCGCGCTTTTTCCAGCCGCAGGTCAGCGGCATTGGGGTCACTCCGGTGGGACAGGGGGGCACGAGTGTATTTCGCATTGACCACGATGAGCTCTTCAATCAGACCACTCACCTGCAGTATCAGCCGTGGAAGAGCGGGCCCTGGTTGGGATTCAACTGGCGCTATGACAGCGGACTCGTCGCGGGAGCCGTGCCGTTTGCGACCAGCGCGAATCCCGCCGACCCCGGCTTCCAGGTGAATCTGAGCGGACTCACTGCCGACCAGCAAATCCAGGCGGGCCTTTTCTGCGGCAACGTGTTCCCAACCATGGCGGCGCCGCTCAAGTCCTGCGCAGGGAACCTGTTGGGCTCGAATCTGGTGCAGATTCCAGCTCCCGGCACGGAAAATGACGACAAGAATCCCCCGCGCATTCAGCCGCGCAATCTTTTCGACGTCTCCGTCGGGCACGACAATCTTTTCCACGGCGACCGTTACCGCTGGAGTTTGCAGTTCACCGCCATCAACGTAACCAACAAGACCGCGCTGTACAACTTCCTGTCCACATTTAGCGGGACGCACTACGTTACGCCCCGCACGGAAACCGTGCAGCTCGGTTTCCATTTCTAGCACTTCAACTTTCCGTCCGAAGGCCCTGCAGGAGCCGGCAACGGTTTCTTGCAGGGCTTTTATTTTGTACGTGCCCGCGCTGCACGGCGCTCTTTTAATCTGCTACTCTGTCCGGCAGAGGTCATCGGTCCGATGAGCAGTTCGCCCGCGCAGGTCCGCAACGTATCGGACACGGCATTGTGGGCCGCGTATTTCCGGGCGGAAGAATCACGGCGTCCCGACGCCCTGTTTCACGATCCTTATGCGGAAAAACTCGGCGCGCGGCGCGGCGGGGAAATGGCGCGCACCTTGCCCGAGGGCCTGAGCCACGCATGGGCCTGGGTGGCCCGCACCTATCTGTTCGACCAGATTCTGCAAAAAGAGATCGCGGAAGGCGCGGACCTGGTTGTGAATTGCGCCGCGGGCCTGGATGCGCGGCCGTATCGCATGCAGCTTCCCGCCACGTTGCAGTGGGTCGAAGCCGATTTGCCGGATATGCTCGCCTACAAAAAGGAGCTGCTTGCCGGAGACAAGCCGACTTGCCAGTTGGAGCGAATCGCCGTCAACCTTGCCGACGTTAACGAGCGGCGCCGCTTCCTCGGAGAAATGGCTGGCTGCGGAAAGCGCGGCGTCGTGCTCACGGAAGGGCTGCTGATCTATCTGTCCCCGGAAGAAGTCGCGCAGTTTGCGGAGGATCTCTCCGGCACCGGCTCGCTTCAACGCTGGATTCTCGATATGCATTCGCCTCGCTTGCTGGCCATGATGCAGCGCCGCACCGGCAAGGCGCTCGAAAAAGTGGGCGCGCCGTTTAAATTCGGCCCAGCCGAAGGCCCGGATTTCTTTCGGTCCCATGGATGGACACCCGTTCAAGTCGAAGGTTTTCTTCACACCGCCGCCCGCTTCAGAAGGCCGCCTCTTCTTCTGCGGTTCATCGCAAGAATCTCCGATGTGCGCAACTGGAAAGCGAATCGTCCCTGGGCTGGCGCCTGCCTTCTGCAAAAACGCTCCACTGCTCAGGATGCACGGGGAAAAACCTCATGAGCGGTGCCTCGCCTGAACTTCCAGGGAAAAAATTAAGGATCGGGGTCGATCTTGGCGGCACGAAGATTGAGTTTGTGGCCCTCGAAGCCGATGGCCGCGAACTTCGCCGCTTTCGCGTGCCGACCCCGAAGGGCGATTATGACGCCACCGTGCAAGCCGTGCGCGAAGGCGTTCTGCAGATCGAAAGGGAATTGCAGCGCAGTGCCACCGTTGGCGTCGGCATTCCGGGCACCATTTCCGGCATCACCCACGCCGTAAAAAATGCCAACTCCACCTGGATGAACGGCAAGCCGTTCGATAAGGACTTAGGCGCCGCGCTGAGCCGCGAGGTGCGTTGCGCGAATGACGCCAATTGCCTGGCGGTTTCCGAAGCCACCGATGGAGCAGGCGCCGGTCACCACATCGTGTTTGCGGTGATCCTCGGGACGGGTTGCGGAGGCGGTGTCGCCGTGAACGGGCGCGTCCACAATGGGCACAATGGGGTCGCCGGCGAATGGGGCCACACCACGTTGCCGTGGATGAAGCCCGGCGAGTATCCTGGCCCGGATTGCTATTGCGGTCATCAAGGGTGCGTGGAACTGTGGATCTCCGGCACCGGCCTGGAGGCGGATTACGAGCGAGCCACAAAAACGAAAATACTCGGAAAGGAAATCGTGGCGCGCTCTGAAAGCGGGGAAGCGGCCGCGCTGGCGTGTCTGGAACGGTATGAAGACCGCCTGACGCGCAGCCTGGCGCAAATGGTGAATATTTTGGATCCCGACATCATCGTGCTGGGCGGCGGAGTTTCGCAGGTGCCGCGCCTGTATCGCAATGTGCCGTCGCGATTGAAGGAATACGTTTTCGGGCGCGAGGCTGATACGCCAATCGTCGTCGCGAAACATGGAGACGCCAGCGGTGTTCGCGGCGCGGCCTGGCTCTGGCCGCTGGAACCAGGGGTGCGCGCACAACTGTAGCTCGCCCCTTTAGGGGTGAGGCTTTTCCATCCGATTCCCGGACCATGACATTGCCTCTGAATTGTTTTACAACGGCGCGATCGGGGATGTGGCTATGGAAATCCTCAGGCCTGAAGGCCCGAGCTACAACTAAAAAAAGCCCCCAGCAATTGCCGGGGCTTTCGGGAAAATACCTGCGATCTCTCTTACGTGGTCAACTGCCCGCGCCGGATCAACCGGACACAAAGCGCCAGCATTCCGCAAATGAGCAGCGCCAGCGTTCCCGGTTCGGGCGTCGGCACAATGAACTCCTGCACCTGCCCGGTCAAGGCCAGCTGCCCGCAATTGGTGACGATTTCGAAATTGTTCAGGTTGATCGCGCCGTAGTCCTCGCTCGCCAGCATCAGCCAGTTCTGCACGTCCGGGTTGCCGTTGCCGCGCGAGTTGGGATTCATGATGTCCCACAATGCATATTGCAGGTTCACCAGATCGCCGGGGTTGGACGCGAACTGCGTCGTCAGCCACGCTGCTTCTTCGTAAGCCAGTGCGGGGTTGCCAAGAACCGCCGAACCGGTAACGCTGCCGTAGCGCGTCTGGGAAAAATTGCTGGTGTTGACGGCCGTGGCAAGATTCGTGACGTTCGCCCACCACTGCTGGCCGAAATTTACTTCGTTAATGATGTCATCGCAGAAGAGCGTGACCGTCTGGCCGTTCATCGTTCCATAGTACGGACTGACGTAATACTGGCCATCGTTCGCGCCGTTTACGCCCTGAAAAACCATTTGCACCGGCCCATCCGCGTAAGCGAACGGCACGAGCAACATTCCCACCACCAAAAGTCCTAGCAACCTGGCAAATTTCATTCGTGTCTCTCCATGGTCTCAGCAAGGCTGCGGGCCCCGTGGAAACGATGGGTGCAAGCCAGTGGCCAGGATCATCAAAATGCGACGCGTTGAAAACTAAGGGATTAGGTCTCCTGAGGAGGAAGGTTCTCGAAGCGAGTGAAAAGAGTTGCCCTTGATGGGATTCGGCGAGGCCATTATTCCCCATAAGATAATCATAATAATGGAGATATGGGTACTATCGATGCCTTAGGAAGGTCGTACTAAAACTCGGTCGTTTCTATTACCTCTTCGCTGTAGAGTTGGGAGGCCAGAAGACTACCCCGCCTGGCCTCCCCCTCCTTAAGAGCGACTGCTATTTTCCCGCCGCCTTGCTCATCTTGGCAGTGAACGCCTCAGAGCGCTTCTTCATCTCCTCGGGTGCAACGTCCTCTATGTGCTGAGCAAGCCCCCACCGGTGTCCGAAAGGATCGCGAACCTTCCCATAGCGGTCGCCCCAGAACTGGTCCTCCAGGGCCATTTCCACTTTGGCGCCCGCTTTCACGGCGCGGTTGAAGACGGTGTCAACGTCTTCCGTGTACAGGAACAGGTTGCTGGAGTTCGGGGCATCCGCGGGCGGCGCGGCGCTCATGCCGGGGAACTCGTCGCTCAGCATCAGGTTGGAATCGCCAATCTGTAGCTCGGCGTGCATGATCAGGCCGCCCGGCCCGGGCATGCGCACCTTTTCCTTGGCATGAAAGACCTCCTTGTAGTATTCGATTGCCCGGGCCGCACCCTTGCAAACGATTGCGGGAGTAATGGAATGAAATCCTTCAGGAATTGCTTTAACAGCGCACATAATGCCTCCTTCAGATTTTTTGGCTTGGGCGCGCAGGGAGGTTGAAGCAACGGGAGGGAACTTCACAGTTCACTCTGCGCGTGGACTTCCTGAATACTCCCCGGGCATGGCCACGTCAAGAAGGAAATCCACGAAAAGAATCGGAGTATGATTTGGGCCTGTCCGGGGACCTCGATCATCCAATCGGCCGTACATCTAACGGAGGTGCGTGGTGCGCTATGACTTTTTGCTGGAAACGTATGCCACGGAACGCGTCAAGGTCTTAAGTGTTTGGAGTGAATTTCGAGACACGGATCTCGAGGTTCGCCCGAATGCCGGCGATCCCCGCGGCCGCAGCGTCCACGAGCAGATGGTTCATCAATGCGTCAGCGAGGATTTCTGGCTGCGCACGATGCTTGCCGTCGACGTTTCCGCGCCGCCGCTGCCCGCACAGGAAACCCGCGTCGAGTTTATCCGGCGTTATGCGGAAGACAGCGCGAAACGCCTGACCGTCATGCAAGCGAGGGACGAAGCATGGTGGGAGAGCGAAACCACTTTTTTCGGCGTGAAACGCTCCGTCGCCTGGGTGATGACCCGCCGCATCGCGCACACCGCGCACCATCGTGGCCAGCAGATGGCCATGCTCCGCATGCTGGCTCGCGATCTGCACAGTAATTACGGCCCCACCGCGGACACGGGAGGACTGATGCAGCAGCACGCGCCGACGATCTACGCCTACCCGGGTCTTGATGAATTGCTCCGTGATTTACCTGCAAGCACGCACAAAACAGCACTCCCTGGTGCGCAGGGAAAACCAGTCACCGAACGCCCGAAGGTGTAGCTCGGGTCTTCAGGCCCGAGGGTTTTCGATGTCATGCCACGATTTTGCCTGCGCTTTGGAAACCCTCACCCCTGAAGGGGTGAGCTACAGGACTAATATTCGCGGTAAAGTTCGGGGAATTGCTTTTTCAGGTTTTGAATTTTCGGCAGGTCGTTGATTACGATGTAGGGATTGTCGGTGTGGTGCTTCAGATAGTCCTGGTGATAGCCTTCCGCGGGATAAAATCCGTTCAGTGGCACCACCTGGGTCATGATCTTACCGGAATAAATCTTCGCCGCATTCAACTGCGTGATATACGCCTCGGCAATCTTCCGCTGCTCAGGGCCGCCATAGAATATCGAAGACCGGTACTGCGTTCCCCAATCCGGACCCTGCTTGTTCAATTCCGTGGGGTTGTGCGCCACCGAAAAGAAAACCATCAGAATCTGGCCGTAGGTAATTTCCGACGGATCAAACACCACCTTGACGCTTTCCGCGTGGCCGGTCTTGCCGCTGCTGACGGTTTCGTATTGCGCGGTGTCCGCGGTCCCTCCCGTGTATCCCGACGTCGCGGTGATTACGCCCTTGGTGTGTTCATAGACCGCCTGAATGCCCCAGAAGCAGCCGCCAGAAATCACCGCCACTTCCTTGCCTTTTGTTGCCGCCACCGGCTGGTCCACTGCGGGCTTCGGGAAAGTCGAGTTCGCGCGCGGCGCTTTTGCCTTTGAGTTGAACGCCGCAAACATCACCAGCGAGGCTGCGATGATTCCGAATGATATGAACCGACTCCACCTTTGCATCATCATGCTCCCGGCCGGCTCTATCGGTTCGCCCAATATGCCGTGTCTACAGCTGTATTCCTTGTTGGATGCCGCCTTAGAGATTTACGGTTCCAGGCACAGCTTTAATTCGGGGACGAGGCGGCGCTTTTGGCATCCACTGGGTTAGAGTGGGATGCCCCAGGGTAAGTTACACTGCATCTTATACTCCAATTTCTCATGGGAATCACCGATTGCGTGATTCTTGCCGGATGGCGTGCTTCCTGCCGGAAACGGCAGGGCATCGGGCTGCGTCTGAATGGAAAAGCCCGCAAACTTGCTTTTGGAGACTACGAATGCCGCTTCGCCCTACCTCTTTGCTCGCTCTTGCCGGAGTCCTCATTTTTGTGCAGCCTGCTTCCGCCCAGGTGACGTACGGGAAGAAGCCTGGATTGCCCGCACCCTTCGCCACAAAATCCGCCGGGAACGGGCCTTCGGGCGTGAAGCCGCCATCCGGCTTTCTTCCCACGGTTCCCACGGTTCCCGCGGGTTTCCGCGTCAATGTGTTCGCCCAGGAATTCAAGCGCGTGCGGTTTCTGATCACCGCGCCTAATGGGGATCTTTTCGTAGCTGACACCGGCGCGGGGGAAGTGATCGTCCTGCGCGATCCGCAACACACGGGTGGCGCCCAGCAGCGTGAAGTTTTTGCCGGCAGCCTAAAACATCCATTCGGCATCGCCTTTCGCGACGAATATGTCTACGTGGGGAACACGGGCGAAGTGGTTCGTTTCCGCTACGACAAGCAAACTTCCAGGCGGCTTGGAGAGGCCGAGCATATCCTCGATCTCCCGCCCTACGGAGGCCACTCGACACGCACCCTGGCCTTCAGCAAAGACGGCCAGCATCTCTACGTCAGTGTCGGTTCTTCAGGGAACATCGATATTGAAAAAGATCAGCGCCGCGCCGCCATTCTCGTCTGCGATCCGGATGGCAAGAACACGCGCATCTTTGCTTCCGGCTTGCGCAACAGCGTCGGTCTCGCCGTCGAACCCGTCACCGGCGCGGTCTGGGCCGCGGTCAACGAGCGCGATGAGCTCGGCGACAATCTTCCTCCCGATCACCTGACCTCCGTTCAGGACGGCGGCTTTTACGGCTGGCCTTACAGTTACATCGGCGACAACGTCGATCCCCGAGTGAAGCCGCAGAGACCCGACCTGGTTGCCAAGGCCATTATTCCTGATGTTCTCCTCGGCGCTCACGTCGCGCCGCTGCAGTTCGCGTTTTACACCGGCACGCAATTTCCGGCAGAGTATCGCGGCGGTGTATTCCTGGCCGAGCACGGCTCCTGGAATCGCGCCTCGCGCGCGGGCTATCAGGTTGCCTTCGTCGGGTTCAAGGATGGAAAAGCAGTTGCGGACCCGGTGTCGTTCCTCACGGGTTTTGTGACCGATCCCGGCGGCGCCAACGTGAACGGCCGGCCCGTTGGAGTCGCTGTGGCGTCCGATGGCGCTTTGCTCGTCAGCGACGACGGGGCAAATGTGATTTATCGCATCAGCTACGCCAGGTAGCACTTCGAATACAAGCTGTAGCTCACCCCTTCAGGGGTGAGGCTGTTCCCGGCGCCGGCGAAATCTTGCCATCGCCACGAACACCCTCAGGCCTAAAAGGCCTGAGCTACAGGTCGAAGAACTATTCAGGGTACAATACCTGACTAGCCTGGGATGCGTGCAGAGAGCATCCCGAGAAAATTCGTCTGGGGGAATGGCATTGCCGGAGTTACGCAAGGATCCAATCACAGGCCGCTGGGTGATTATTTCGACCGACCGTGGAAAGCGGCCGAACGATTTTCTGCGCGAGAGCGTGTTTCCCAAAGCGCCGCAAAATTGCCCGTTCTGCCCGGGGAACGAATCGAAGACGCCGCCGGAAATTCTTGCCTACGGGCGGAATGGAACCGGGGCGAACACCCCGGGATGGAATATCCGCGTGGTGCCAAACCGTTTTCCGGCGCTCGGGATTGAGGGCGAGCTGGATCGCGAAGGCGAAGGCCTGTTCGACAAGATGAACGGCATCGGCGCGCATGAAGTGGTGATCGAAACGCCCCAGCACCAGACGACCCTGGCGCAGTTGCCCCAGAAATCGATCGAAGACGTGCTTTGGGCCTATCGCGACCGCATGCTGGACCTGAAGAATGACAAGCGTTTCCGCTACATCCTGATTTTCAAGAATCACGGCGAAGCCGCGGGCGCTTCGGTGGAACACCCGCACTCGCAGCTGATCGCCCTGCCGATCGTGCCGCGGCGGGTGCGCGAAGAAGTGGACAACTGCTGGCATTACTACGACGAAAAAGAGCGCTGCATTTTCTGCGACATCATCCGCCAGGAGCGCGATACCGGCGAGCGGGTGGTCGCCGAGAACGATCACTTCATCACCGTGGCCCCTTACGCGCCGCGGTTTCCGTTTGAAATGTGGCTGCTGCCAAAGGCGCACAGTTCCGCCTACGAGAACAACCAGAGCAGCATGTACAGCGCCTTGGCGCACATGCTGAAAGACACACTGATGCGCATGGACGCGGTGCTGGACCGGCCGGCTTACAACTTCATGATCCACACCTCGCCGATCGGTGAAGAGATCAACGATCATTACCACTGGCACATCGAAATCATTCCCAAGCTGACCAAGGTGGCGGGATTCGAGTGGGGCACGGGCTTTTACATTAACCCGACGCCGCCCGAAGAGTCGGCGCGATTCCTGCGCGAAGCCCAGATCGAAGAGCCCGTCAAAAAGTGAAGCCATTCGAATCCATCACCGGGCCGACAAGAAAGTTTTCGGGCAACTTTCTTGCAAAAAGCGGTCCGATTGGCCTGACACGCGAAGAAGATTTTCGATATAATTAAGGATTGAGGCGCGGTACCCAAGTGGTAAGGGAGAGGTCTGCAAAACCTTTATGCGTGGGTTCGATTCCCACCCGCGCCTCCAAAATCTTTGTTGTGGAATGAATAAGTTACAGATGGCGTGTTTCTTGCATCCCTCCGCGTACCTCACCAGAGCTTGAGATCAACGGTTCTTCGATCCGCAGAACACTTACTGATTTACCCCGCTCGCCAGGAACCCACCGTCCACAACCAAAATTTGACCGGTGGTGAAGGATGCAGCTTCAGAGGCGAGGTAGACGGCAGCTCCCACCAGTTCTTCCGCCTTTCCGAACCGGCCAATCGGAGTGCGCGCCAGCAGCTCCCGGCCGCGTTCGGTGTTATCGAGCAATTCCGAGTTCAGCGCCGTGCGGAAAACGCCGGGAGCGATGGCGTTTACCATCACTCCGTGCTTGGACCATTCAACGGCCAGGGACTTCGTAAGAGCGCCCACAGCTGCTTTGCTTGCGGCATAAGCCGCGACCTGGGTTAAGGAAACATAGGTATTCAGCGAGGCCAGATTGATAATCCGCCCGTAGCCCCGCTCCAGCATATGCTTGCCAAATATCTGACAACCTCTGACCGTTCCGGTGAGATTCGTTTCTAGGATATCCCGCCACGATTCTTCCGGGAAATCGATGGTGGGGGCCCGTTCTATTTTGCCCGCGCAGTTCACCAGGATATCCACTTTGCCGAGGCTCTCAAGAGTTTTCGCAAGGAGGTTCTCCAAGGAAGCACGATCGCAAACATCGCAAGCGACACGAATTGTTCGGCGGGCCAGCGATTCTATCTCACGAGCGGTCGCTTCCACTTGCTCTAACCGTCGAGAAGAAGCAACGACATCTGCCCCCGCAGCAGCTAACCCGAGAGCAAGCACGCGCCCGATGCCGGATGTTCCACCAATCACCACGGCGGTCCTGCCGGAAAGGCTTGCCAGAGAAGTGTCCATTTCTTGTCCTTTTCGCGGTGTGCTTAATTACTGAAATTCACCTTTTCATCCGCTGACGATGAATGAGGTATGAAGAGCGAATATTCGAAGGAAAAACTTTATCACTACGATGAGCTAGGTTTCGAAGCGTCCGCGGTAAGCCCAGAGCCCCAAGCCGGGGTTTGGCACGAAGAAAATCTCTTCACCATCCACCTGGTTGTAGCCATAGTGCAATTTTTCAGGATCGTATTTTTTGGCCATACTCTTCAGATCTCCATAGCCGAAACCCGCCCCGCAGATTTCCTTCTGCCTCAGACCCCCCGGGCAATACGTAATGGCAAAGCGTCCTTCGGAAGATCCGTGAATAAGGTGGGCGGCGGCGCCGAGGTTGCCGGCGAGCTCCGGGTCTTTCTCGACGGCTGCAAGAGTGGCAGGCGTCCCAATATATCCGTACTTGCGGATCAACCGGTCGATCGTTGCATCCTCGCCGAAAGTCTCTACTCCGGGAGCGAGAACAATGAGTTCGGCGCCGTCGGCAAGCGCCATACGAGTCCGATAAATCGCTTTATTGCCCAGCCAGGTACTCTTGAATTCTTCCGGATTCAGGTAAACCACGGCCTTTCGAATGGGGGCGTCGAGCATGAAGAAGTTGGTTTTAAGGCTGAGCTGCGAGGCTTTCTGAAAACACTCGGCGTCATCGCCGATGAAAAGTCCACGGACGGCCAATCGGCCGCTTTCATTTCTCCCCACAACGGTCAGGACGTAGACAACAGGCAGGTCTTGAAGGAAATGGCTTGCGGCATAGTTCAGGACCCGGCGCACAGGAGTGTCGGCCCGCCCCATGATGCGTTCCATGCCGTAGACTGCCCCTAGGAAATGGCTGCGGTTGATGCTGTCCGGCCCGCCGGTGCCAACAAGAATGTTCTTGTTGTAGTTGGCCATTCCAATCACTTCATGGGGAACAACCTGCCCGAGCGAAAGGATCAGATCGAAACCGCCTTCGACCAGCATGCGATTGATTTGAACCGGCCAGGTGTAGTTGAGCTTGCCTTCGGATTGTTCGTGGACGAACTCGGCCGGCACTTCACCCAATGTGACAACATCCTTTCGCCAGTTGTGGACGTGAAACAATTCGAATGGAACGCCGGAGAACATTTTAGCGATCTGGCCGGGCGTCATGGCCGCATGCGTTCCAACTGCCGGTAACACAGCGCTAAGGCTCTTCCCGTAAAATTCATAGGTGTTGTTGGTTAGGTTGCCGGCCCCAGAGTGGAAACGAGTCATGTCGGGAGGGATCGCCAGCACGCGATTGCGCGGTCCGAGCGCACGCAGGGCTTCGAATAGACCATCCTTCAGTTCAACGGCGGAGAGGTCAGACTGCTCGCTGCCAAGCTCGAAAAAGAGGCTCATGAAAAAATCTGTTCTTCCTTCTCCACGCTGGGAGAACGAACCAAACCCAGTGAGATTGCGGAACAGCGCATCCTAGATACGGCCCCTGCGCTCGGCATCCAGTTCGCCGCAGTTAGCCGGCTCAAAAACAATAGCCGTGGCAGTCGCACTCGTCAATTAACTCCCGGGCTCGCTGCGACGTCCACTCGCTGCAAACCAGGTGCGATTAGGCGGAGGAAAAGAAGGCCAAGAAGATAAGAAGCCGCCGCAATCGAAAACAAGGGAGTGTAACTGTGATAGGACTGCAGTACCCACCCTGTAATCAGTGAGAACAAGACAGCTCCCGCAGAGCCGGCCATGCCACCAATTCCGACCACAGCCCCGACAGAACTGCGCGGAAACATATCCGAGGCTGTCGTGAACAGATTCGCGGACCATCCCTGATGGGCCGCCGTGGCGAGACTCAGAATTGCCACCGCAGACCAAATCGAAGAGACCCTACTGGACAATAGAATCGGCAAGATCAAGCACGCGCAGACGAGCATCGTGGAGAGGCGGGCCTTGGCCATCGGCATTCCTGCTTTATGGAAGGCCGTAGACATCCATCCGCCACCGATACTCCCAACCGCAGAGAAGTTGTAAATGATGATGAGCGGCAGGCCGATATGGCCGAGTCCCAGGTGATACCGCTCGTCGAAAAACTTCGGCAGCCAGTAGAGATAAAAATACCAAATGGGATCGGTAAGAAATTTTGCGATGGAGTACGCCCATGTCTGCTTGTAAGCCAACAGCTTCTGCCATGGAATTTGCTTTACCGGTTCCGCGGAATTTTCCTGAATGTGCAGGAGCTCCGCCGGACTTACCCGAGGGTGATCTTTGGGGTCGCGATATTTGGTGAGCCACCAGACGATCCAGATCGCGCCAAGGATGCCGGTGGACAGAAAAGCGGCACGCCAGCCGAATCGCAGGGTAATCCAGGGAATGAGAGCCGGAGCCAAAATCGCACCGATGTTCGCTCCCGAATTGAAGATTCCCGTGGCCAGGGAGCGCTCACGTTGTGGAAACCATTCCGCCGTTGTCTTGATGGCCGCGGGGAAACTGCCGGCCTCACCAAGACCAAGGAAAAAACGGGCGATACCAAAACCAAATGCGGAGGCCGCCAAGGCATGTCCCATGGAGGCCAGACTCCAGAAGCCCATGATAAGCGCGAAGCCAATGCGGCAGCCGATTCGATCGACCATGCGACCCGCCGCCACCAGCCCAATCGCGTAAGCAAGCTGAAACGCACCGACGATGTATCCGTATTGCGCTTCCGTCCACCCGATGGAGTGCTGAAGAGTGGGCGCCAGAAGGCCGAGCACCTGACGATCCACATAGTTGATCGACGTTGCGAAGAAGAGCATGGCGCAAATGGTCCAGCGCACCCTGGTTATGGGCGGACTCGCAAAGTTTGAGGAAAAAGTGGAACTTCCTGAAGCGTCAGGCGGCTGGTTCGATTGTGTCGAGCGCGCAGAGGAGAAACTGCCGAAGCTTTTCATCGAGAGTAGCCTGTCACCCCGTGTGAATTACTGGCGAGCGTTTTATATAGTACAAATATTTCCACTGATAAAGCTCGTACCGCTGCTAAAGCCTGTAAGCCTTTCGCGCCAGCCCGTAGGCAAGCTCCGATGCGATCTCGTTTGCTTCGTCCTCATCGATGCGATGCTCAGTCACCAGACGCGCAAGAAACGAGCAATCGACGCGGCGGGCCACATCATGTCTCGCGGGAATCGAGAGAAACGCACGGGTGTCGTCGTTAAAGCCGACGGTGTTGTAAAAGCCCGCGGTCTCTGTCGTGTATTCGCGAAAGCGCATCATGCCTTCGGGACTGTCATGGAACCACCACGCCGGACCTAACCGCAAGCAAGGATAATGCCCCGCAAGCGGCGCGAGTTCCCGGCTGTAAGTCGATTCATCAAGAGTGAAAACAATGAGGGTTAAGCCGACCTCGTTGCCAAAGCGGTTTAGCAACGGGCGGAGGGCTTGTACGTAGTTGGTGGGCATCGGAATGTCCGCGCCCGCGTCACGTCCGAATCGCTGGAATAGCCGCGCGTTGTGGTTGCGGAAACTTCCCGGGTGGATTTGCATCACCAGTCCGTCATCGAGGCTCATGGCCGCCATTTCCGTAAGCATTTGTGCGCGAAACATTTCGCGGTCGGCCGGGTCGCCTCCTCCCGAGGCAATTTTCTGATAGAGCAGGGCCGCTGAATCAAGCCCTAAGTCGGCGGTCGCCGCAGTGGGGTGGCCGTGGTCCGTCGCCGTACAACCGAGGGCCTTGAACTCCAGCCGCCTCTGCCGCAACGCGGAGAGATAACCTTGCCAACTGGCGGTGGCTGTGTGCGTCAGCTGTCCCAAACTGGTGAGATTTTCGACAAAATTCGGAAAATCAGGATCAACCACCGGATCGGGGCGAAACGTCGGTATGATCCGACCCTTGAATGCTGATCCACGTACGGTTTTATGATAAGAAAGCGAATCGAGCGGCGAATCCGTGGTTGCCAGTACCTCGATTCGAAATCGTTCGAACAGTGCCCGGGGGCGGAATCCCGGGGTTTCCAATTTTTCCATGATGGCGTCGTAATAGGCGTCGGCATTTTCAGGTTTAAGCCGCGCCTGCAGCCCAAAGAGTTCCTGGAACGCGAAATCCAGCCAGAGCCTCGTCGGCGTTCCGCGGAAAAGATAGTAATTCTGCGCGAAAATGCGCCATATTCGTCTGGGATCCCCGGGTGACGCTGATCCAACCCCGAGTTGCTCGAGGGGAATCCCCTGGCTGTAAAGCATGCGAAAGACGTAGTGGTCAGGCACCACGAACAATTGCGCCGGATCCGGAAAGGGCTCGTCCTCGGCAAACCAGCGAGGGTCAGCGTGGCCGTGCGGGCTGATGATCGGCAAGCCCCGTACGTTGGCGTAGAGCCGCCTGGCGACGGAACGTGTGTTGGGTTCGGAAGGGAAAAGTCTGTTTTCGTCGAGGATCGTCACCGAGCCGCCTCCGCGGATGGGCTGCTTGCTGGACCATTTTTGCAAACTTCCGTTCGAGCACAGCTCATTGCGGCTCCGTTTATCATTTGCGATTGGCCACCAGCGATGTCGCGCCAATGTTCTAAGGCACGCGTCTTGTGCACCCGCAACAATACCAGCTTCATGCCGATGAACGGAATGAGTCCGGCCGCACCCCCAGTGTGGACGCGGGCTGGAATTTTCTGCTGGTCACAAGCTATCCTGTCAGCCGGCAACAGAACGACAATCAGTTTCCGATATGGGGACAAAAGATGGTCACACGACGTAAGTTTCTTGAGTCGTTGGCAGTAAGCACGGCGGGGCTGGCGGTGGCACCTACGGCCAGGAGCTATAGCCGGATCGCCGGCGCCAATGATCGCCTCAATTTTGCAGTCATTGGCCTGAACGGGCGCGGTTACGCTCATCTGTCCTCGCTCAAAGCCAACAGGAGTGCTGCGCGAATTTCGCATGTCTGCGATGTGGACGACAATATTCTGAGGAAGTTCGCCGACAGCGTGCTAAATGAGATGGGCGAGGCCGCGACGGCGGAGAAAGACTTTCGCAGGATCCTCGAGCAGAAAGACGTCGACGCAATCACGATAGCCACGCCGGACCACTGGCACACACCGATGGCCATCGCCGGGTTGCAAGCGGGCAAGCACGTCTATGTGGAAAAGCCGTGCAGCCACAATCCCGCTGAAGGGGAGATGCTGGTCCAGGCACAAGAGAAGTATGGAAAGCTCGTGCAGATGGGTAATCAGCAGCGCTCTTCGCCGCACACAATAGAGATCGTGGAAAAGATTCATGGCGGCATTATTGGCAGGACTTACCTCGCGAAAGCCTGGTACAGCAATGTGAGAAAGTCGATCGGCACTGGCAAGGAAATCCCCGTGCCATCGCAGCTTGACTGGGAGCTATGGCAAGGACCGGCGCCGCGCCGCCCTTACACGGACAATGTGCATCCCTATAACTGGCACTGGTTCAGAATCTACGGCACTGGCGAAACGCTGAATAATGGCACGCACGAGGTGGATGTATGCCGCTGGGCGCTGGGCGTCGACTATCCGAAGCGGGTCACTTCGTCAGGCGGCAGGTACCAATTCAAGGACGATTGGCAATTTTATGACACCCTGGTGACGAGCTTCGAGTACGAAGACAAAATGCTCACGTGGGAGGGCAAGAGCTGCCAGGGAATGAAGTATTACGGCCGCGATCGCGGCTCCGCAATTATGGGAACGAATGGCACGGTGGTTGTGGATCGCGGTGGTTATGAGATATATGACCTCACTGGGAAAAAGACCGGAGAATTCAAGGTAGGCAGCGCGCCTTCATCTTCCGACCTCGTGGGCCGCGATTCCATGACCGATGCTCACTTTGCGAACTTCATCGCGGGAATCCGGAAAGGGGAGAAGCTCAACGCGCCTGTCTCCGCCGGGAACATCGCCGTTACGATGTTGCAGCTCTCCAATATCGCGTGGGAAGTCAACCGGGAGCTGCATCTCGACGCAAAGGACGCGCGAATTCAGAACGATCCGGAAGCCATGAAAATGTGGGGGCGCGAATACGAGAGGGGTTGGGCGCCGCATGTTTAACCCATCCCTGCTACAATCTGTCCGCTAAAATCTGAATGATTGGGCCACAATGAAAAACACATTCTCCCGCCGCGATTTCGTTTGCTCCGGTGCATGCGTTGCGGTCGCTTTTGTTGCTGCGAAAGATGCACTCGCGCTGGCGCAGGAACGGCCACCCGCCGAGGGTTCATTCCCGGTTCGATTGGGCCTGGCCAGCTACACCTTCCGCAACTTCAGTCGCGCGCAACTGATCGGTTTCATGAAGCAGCTCCAAGTGTCCGCGCTGAACGCCAAGGACGTCAACGATCATCTCCCCGCGGATCCTGCAGGAGAGGCCGCTGCTCTCGCCGACTATGCTGCCGCGGGCATCAAACTTCACGCCGCCGGAGTCATCAGTTTTGCAAAGAACGATGATGCGGACATGCACGCAAAGTTCGAATACGCCAAGCGCGCGGGGATTCCCGTTATCGTCGGTGGCGACCCCACCGCGCAAACTCTTCCGCGCGTCGAGAAATTTGTAAAGGAATACGACATCCGCGTCGCCATCCACAATCACGGTCCGGAAGACAAGCTGTGGCCTTCGCCGGTCACTGTTTTAAAAGGGGTGAAAGATTTGGATCCGCGCATCGGCTGCTGCATCGATGTCGGGCACACGGTTCGGGCGGGCACGGACATCGTTCAGGCCATCCAGGAAGCCGGCCCGCGCTTGTATAACCTACATATGAAGGACCTGACGAACTTCAAGGACAAAGAGAGCCAGGTCGCGGTGGGAGACGGCATCATGCCCGTGCGCAGAATATTTGAAGCCCTTATTGCCATGAGATATGGCGGCTTCGTCGACCTGGAGTATGAGGTTTATCCCAACGATCCGATGCCAGGCGTTATCGGCAGCTTCGCTTATATGCGAGGTGTCCTCGCCGGCCTGGGACACGCTAGCTGATTGCGCACGTTGAATCCCGGACCACGAGTTCGGGCTCGACCATAATTTGTTTGCGAAATGGTTCTGATCCGTTCAGGCGGTTCAAAACGCATTGGGCCGCAATCCGCCCCATGTTGGATAAGGGTTGCCGGATCGTCGTCAGCCTGGGGTTATTGAATGCCGCCACCTTGATATCGTCGAACCCGATTACAGATACGTCGCCCGGAACTTTCAGGCCGATATCCTGCAGGGCCCGGATGGCTCCGATCGCCGACGGGTCATTGAAGGCCACCAACGCGGTGAACTTCTTGCCACCAGAGAGCAATTGCTGCATTACGGGGTAGCCCAATTCCGGCGAAGTGAGATCGCGGTCGAGTTGAACCGTGAGTTCAGGGTGAATCTCGATGCCGATCTCGCCGGCAACGGCCACAATACTTTCCCACCGCTCCGCCGAGTCCGAACTGAACGACTGTCCGCGCATGAATGCAATTTGCCGGTGCCCAAGCGAATGCAGATGGGTCAGCGTCAGTTCCGCGGCGAAACGGTGATCCAGAACTATATTGGTGACCCCGGAAATCGGCTTGTGACCTGCGACGGCAACCGTGGGCACGGGAAACCCGTGTTCAAGTTTGGTGTCAATCGTGATCAGGGCTTCGGCTCCCCGGCTGAGCAGCATTCCGCTGTACTCTTCCACCAGGTTTTTCCTGTGCCGATGGTGCGCGGTGAAATAGAAATAGCCGGCCTCCATCAGATGATCGCCGATTCCCCCCATCACCTGCGTGTGGTATCCGTCCCCGAGCTCGGGGACCAGGATGCCGATCGTAAGCGTTCTGCGGTTGCGTAGGGAACGGGCAAGATGGCTCGGCTGGTAGTTCAGTTTTTTTGCGGCGGCTTTGATGCGATCGCGCGTCGCCTGGGGGATGGAGCGTCCGGGCACATCGTTCAGTACAACGGACACGGTTGCCGGATTCAGTCCGAGATATTCCGCCAATTTTCTCAGGCTGATCGGCTCGGACTTGACTGGTGAATTCTTTCCCAATGCAGTATCGATCCTGTCCAGGCGCCTGGCCGGTCTAAACCGGCCGGCGGAAAATTTTCCGGCAAAGACGCGCCTCGGTCAGCCCGGATTCGCCCAGGGAAGCAGAACAATCCCACGCGCGTGAATGTTTCCAGCCCGATTGTTCAACGAAAGTGTACTCACAGCGCAGCCTTCTTATCAAATATGGCTCAATCGCCGTGAGTTTTCTTGGGAGACAGCATACTCCACATGCGTTCGCGAGAACGCAAAATCCATGCCTTGGATTCCCGGCTCCGTTCGTTCCGGGTTTGCGCTACCAATGCAGCGTGGTGATGGATCCCGGCTCCAGCGTCAATTCCAGCGCCTGAGCTCCGGCCTGGACCGCAATTTTTTGTTCGGTGCCCTGGTTGGTCACCACCAGCACGTGGCTGCCGTCGGGGTTTACGAATGCCACGTGATCGATGTCTGCCAGCGTCCCTTGCGAGCCGATCACGTGCGCGCCCCTCTCCACCAGCTTGGAATAGTGCGCGAACGCCCAATACTGGCCGCTGGGCTTCACTTCGTGCGTCTGCGAATCCAGCGTCACCAGTCCCCCGCACGAGAACGGCCCGATGTTCGGGCGGCCCTTTTCATCCAGGACGAGGTTCCATCCTACAATGCACCGCGCCCAGTTTCGCAGGATGCTGGTAAACGAGCGCGACCACTTCACCCAATCGGTCGCGTAGTCCGCGTTCTTGTAGTCCGGGCCTCCCTCGGTCCAGTAATTGTTCATCGAGGGGAAGGCTTCGTGTACGCGCGCCATGTCTTCCGGTTTGCCCACGTAACCATGCCACGCGACTCCGTCTACGTATTTGCACAGCGCTGGATCGCTCAGTTCATCCATTACCCGGCCCCACAAGTTGTAGTTGTGGTCGAGGATCCAAATCTTCGTGTCCAGTGAAGCCCGCTCCAGCGCCGGCCCAAGATGATTTTTGATGAAATCGATTTCGTATTCCTGCCCCCACAGCGCCGCGGGCATGCGCCCGTCCTGGTCGGTGTCGATCTCGTTCTGTGTGGTGACCGCGCGGATTTTTATTCCCTCCTCCGAATAACTTTGCAGGAACTTCACGAAATACTGCGAGTACGCGGGCAGATATTTCTTGCGCATCGATCCGCCCATCATGGAGCCGCTCGCCTTCATCCAGCCCGGCGGGCTCCACGGCGACGAAAAAAGGTACAAATCCGGATTGAACGTTTTCGCTTCCCGGAGTGTCGGCAGGATGTATTCGCGGTCGTGTTCGATGCTGAATTTCTGCAGGTCGGGATCCGGGTCGGTGCTGTCGTCAAAGCTATAGGAGTAACGGGAGTAATCGCTCGCCCCGATGCAGGTGCGCCCGATGGAGAGACGCAATCCGTCCGGCCCGAGCAGGTCGGCCAGCAGTGCGTGGCGCTTTTCCGTCGAAAGACCGGACAAAAGGAAGCAGGAAGCGTCGGTAAACGCCGCGCCGAACCCTAAAACCTCCTGAAATCGCGTGCTTTCATCAATTTGGATAGCGGATAATCCGCCCGGAGCAGCCTTCCGCCAGGCAGACAATTTGATTTCCTGGAGCCGGCGATCCTGGGATGTTACCCAGGCGCGGGCCTTACCCGGGGTACTCGCCCAGGTGAATGGACTGTTTGCGGCTACCGCCGTGGCGGCGGCAAGTCTCAGAAACGTTCTTCGATTGCTCGGTGACATGGGTTCCCCTCGACAAGATACGGAATAACGTATACGGCTCCCTACTGTAAGCACCCTTTAAACAAACGATTGTCCGCAAACTATCCGACTTGCGCCGCAAAGACAAGGAAGTTTTCGCCTCCCGGGGCAGGCTAGTGTCGTCTACGGCAAGAAAATGCAGACAATCGATTACCTAGATGCCTTTTATCACATTTTTTTCTTGACAACCATAAGTAAACAGATTGTAATGCGCCCAGAGTCGGTCCAAGCATCTCCTGATTGTCTTAAGACAACCGTTTGTCTATCCCGCCGGGTACAGGGAATCCCCGGCAGGGCGGGACTTCACGGGGCATCGGGTGATGGTCCTGGTCGGTTGCACGTTGGGGTGTTCAGTTCAAGCTGGTGGGGAGGATCTAACAATATGAAATTCGCATTTCGCTCTATTTGGGCGCTGCTGTGTCTGCTTTGCGCGGCGGGTGCCGGTTTTGCCCAGAATACGAACTCCGGGGATATTCGCGGCACTGTTATGGATACGTCGGGAGCGGCCGTCGCCGGGGCAAAGGTCACGCTGGCCAATATTGACACTGGCGAGGTCAAAGACTTTGTCACCAACAGTAATGGTATCTACGATACGGTTTCCACGCGGCCGGGAAATTACACGCTCACATTTTCAAAGGAAGGCTTCAAGAAGACTACCCACGGTCCCATCGTCCTTCAGGTTTCCATTATCACCGTGGATGCTACCCTCGAGGTCGGCAAGGTTTCGGAAACGATCACGGTGGAAGATACCGGCGCGCCGCTCCTGCAGACCGAGTCCGGCCAGCAGGGCACCATCATGGAGGCAAAGATAATCAACGAGTTGCCCCAGATCGGCGCGGGCATCACCGGCAACGACTGGGCCAATTTCAATATCTTTCTTCCCGGAGCATCCAGCGCGCCCTCTCAACCCTCCTCGGAAGGCAGCGGTGCGTACAACGCGGGCGACGCCATTTCCATCAACGGGAATCTTCCGAACTATGCCAACTTCCTCGCCGATGGCGCGACCGTGGTATTGCCCGTCAGCGGCAACGTTGACAACTCCATCTTCGAGAGCATTTCGGAAGTCCAGATCACAACCTCTTCTTTCTCCGCGCAATACGGAATTGGCGGCGCGGTCTTCAACCAGATCAGCAAGAGCGGCAGCAACAGCTTTCACGGTTCCGCGTACGAGTATTGGCAGAATGACGTTTTGAACGCAGCGAACTTCTTCCTGAACCCCTCTACAGGTGAGAAAGTCAGGCCTTCGGTTCGTTACAACCAGTGGGGTGGTTCCGTCGGCGGCCCCATCATTAAGAACAAGCTCTTCTTCTTTTTCGTCCGCGACAAAATCTCGAACAACGGTTCGGGCAACTTGCATACCAGCACGGTGCCGACCCTTGCCGAAAGAGGAATGGGGACAGCCAATCCCGGCCAGTTTGATTTCGGTGGGCAGCCAACCATATACAACCCGGCGACGGCGGGAGTTGGCGGAACGCGCACGGCCTTTGCCAACAATATCATCCCTGCCGGCATGGTCGACCCAGTGGCCTTGAAAGTTCTGAACTTCTATCCCTTGCCGAACGCCGGCGGCCCCAACGCGACTGTAAACAATTACGTTTTAACCTCCCCGTCCTCCAACCCGAATCTTCGCTATTTCGGCCGCATCGACTACGACTTGACGAAAGACAATCGCTTGACGTTCTCGATAACCGCGAAGAACAACCCGGGCGAGAACTTCAACCAGTGGCAGTGCCCGATCAACTGTTTCTCCGGAGACATTGACGGTTACAACGTTCAGCTTTCCGACACCTGGACGATCAGTTCCACCCTGGTAAACGAATTCCGCATGGGCTACACCAAGCAGGGGAATTGGTTCGTGCCTCAGTCCCTCGGATTCAACTCTGCGTCCACACTGGGCCTGCAGTACGCGAAGGCGGACATCTTTCCGACATTCAACATCAGCGGCACTTGCTGTACGCAGCTAAGTCCTGGCACAAACGCCATCTATATCGAAAACCTTTATGACCCGTCGGACGTCATCACCATGATCAAGGGCCGGCACATCCTCCACTTCGGCGTCGAAGTGCTGATGGGTCAGGGCAACACTACCCCGTGGGGCAACGTCGACGCCGGGCAGTTCACCTTTAACGGAACATATACGCAGCAAAACTGCCCACCGGCATCCACCACTTGCGTTGCTGGCGGTGCAGGCTTCGCGGACTTCCTGCTCGGTGACGTGAATCACTGGACGGCGACAAACCAATCCGTGACCTACATGCGCATCAAGAGTCCGCAACTCTTTGTCCAGGACGATTTCAAACTTCGTCCAAACCTCACCGTTAATCTCGGTTTGCGTTATGAAGCCACCACGGGCATGAGCGAATTGCACAATGCGATCGGGGGCTTCGATCCAAACCTCACCAATCCGTTAAACGGAGCACTAGGGTCGATGTGGTTCGGTGGCCAGATTGACAGAACCACCTTGCAGAAACCGGTCTACAACATTTTCCTGCCGCGCATCGGGGTTGCGTGGAGCCCCAGCATGTTCAGGAACACCACGGTTCGCGCCGGTTTTGGCATGTACTCCTATAATTTCAGCGAAGATACCTACGGCCAGGGACTCGGCGCCGGCTCGATCGGTACCAGTCACGGCGACGTGACGGACCCGCTCAACGGAACAGGTCCCAACCCGCTTATCTCCTTGTCAGCCTCTGCCGCGACTGCCGGCCCCATTCTGCAATACGTCGTAGGTTCTCCGGCAGCAAGACAACCCCTGACTTACATCACTCCGGCTAATCCACAAAGCGTTACCTACACCCCATATAATGTCCCCGTGGCCCGGATCAACGAGTGGACCGTAAGCGTGGAGCACCAGTTTGCCCATGATTACGCCGCGTCAATCGCCTACGTCGGCAGCTCAGGCAAAAATCTGCAGTTCCCGACAGACCTCAATCAAATCACCGACCCAACTGTTTTGGCAGCCGGGCCCACAACTCAGGCGCAGCGCCCATTCCCGATTTTCGGAGGCATTGGCGGAAATAATTACAACGGCATCTCCAAATACAACTCGATGCAGCTAGGAGTCACCAAGCGGTATTCTTACGGGCTCACGTTCCAGGCTAACTATGTCTGGTCGCACTTCCTGGATGATCAGGATTCCGCTGGGTGGGGCAGCAGAGGTGGAACCCAGAACTGGCAGATCGGGAACAACCCATCCGCCAACTACGGCAATTCCAACTTCGACATCCCGAATGCGTTCAAGGGTATCGTCTCGTACGAACTGCCTTTTGGCCAAGGCAAGCAATACTTGAACCACAATCAAATAACGAATGTAATTGCCGGCGGGTGGCGAATCTCGGGAACGTTCATCGATCAGAGCGGAAATCCTTTCACGGTCATTGACTCAAACACCGGCAAGGATGGGAACTCACAGTGCGGCAACGGCTGCACTCTTTATCTCAACCAGGTCGGCAACCCCTTCGCCGGTATTCCTGTCATCGCGACTCAGGGCATCAGCTACTTCAATCCCGCCGCTTTCACGCATCCCACAAAGGCAAACTTTGCCTTCGGGACGGTTGGAAGAAATACGATGCGCGGACCGGACCTGAAAGTCGTCAATTTGTCTCTGGCTAAGGAGTTCCACTTTGGAGAGCGCTTCGGCTTGCAGTTGCGAGCCGACTTCGTCAACGCGCTCAACCATCCGAGCTTCCAGCCGCCTCACAACGACATAAGCCAAGGCAACTTCGGTGTGATCGATAGCTCGCTGACAGGGAACGGCACAACGGTTGCAGCCCGCAGCGGCCAGCTGGGGGCGCGCTTCTCGTTCTAACCTTTACCCCACGTCGAGGGGAGGACGGCGGAACATCGCCGTCCTCCTTTTTTTTCCAGCATCTAAACTCGGATGGTCATTCACTCGCCGTATACTAGCGACATGCGGAAAATAAAAAGGACCCTTTCTCTCTTCGCTCTGCTCCTTACGGCCACCACAGCCTGCTTTTCGCAAACCGCTCCCAGCCCCCAGCAGCAAATCCAGGAACACACTCGCAAGGCACAGGAATATCTGCGCCAAAACAGGCCCGATCTCGCCGTGCCCGAGTTCAAAGCCATCGTCGCCCTCGAACCCAACAACGCCGACGCCCGCGGCAATCTCGGCGTCCTGCTCTTTTTCCAGGGAGCGTACGCCGATGCCATCCCGGAACTACGCGCGGCTCTGAAGATGCAGCCCTCGCTTTGGAAAATCCAGGCGCTGCTCGGCATGGCGGAAAAGCGCACCGGCGACATCCACGCCGCAACGGCCGACCTGGAAAAATCATTCCCCAAAGTGAAAGAACAAAAAATTCGCATCGATACCGGCATGGAACTGGTTGACATCTATTCAACAGCGGGCGAAATGGATAAGGCTGCCGCCACCGTCAGCGTCTTGCGCGAACTGGACCCCACAAACGTCGAAATCCTTTATACCGCCTATCGCCTTTATTCCGATCTGGCCGACGAAGCCCGCCTCAGCTTGATCGTCGTAGGCCCGAACTCCGCCCGCACCCACCAGATGATGGCCCACGAACTTGCTCGCCAGGGAAACACCACCGAGGCCATCGCCAACTACCGCGAAGCTCTCAAGCTCGAGCCGAATCTGCCCGGCCTGCACTTCGAACTCGCGGAGATGCTCAACAGTTCATCCGCTCCCGACGCTCCCCAACAGGCCGAGCTTGAATACAAAGCGGCCCTGGCGGCGAATCCCTTCGACGAGAAAGCCGAATGCCGCCTCGGCGATCTCGCCTCGGCAAAGGGCGATACCTCTGGCGCCTACGAACATTACCAGCGCGCCTTAAAACTCCAACCCAACGATTCGGAAGCCAACATCGGCCTTGCCAAAGCGCTCATGTCTTTGAACCAGCCGGAAAAGGCCCTCCCGCTCCTCGAACAAGCCGTGAAGTTGGATCCCACCAGCGCGGTCGCCCACTTTCGCCTGAGCACCATTTACCGGCAGATGGGCCGCACGGAAGACGCAAAACGCGAACTCGCCGAATATCAGAAATACAAAGCCATGAAAGAAAAGCTCCGGGACGTTTACCGGCAGATGCGCCTGGAGCCCGACAAGAAAGTCCACGAGGACGAAGACGCGCGCCCACAATAGGAAAGCACAAATCACCAACGAGGTTCTTGCATGAAGAAAATGTTCTACGTGCTGGCGGTTCTTGCGATTGCATGCGCCCCGCTGCGTGCCGACTCCCAATATCCAGCCCGGCTCGACGACGCAAAGGCCGTTTATCTCACGCCCGATCATTTTCCCGTCCACGCTGACGGCGTAGCGGACGATTCCGACGCTTTGCAGCAAGCCATCAACAAAGTTCAGGAAACCACCGTGCAAGGTATTCTCTTCCTGCCCTCCGGTCGCTACCGCATCACGAGGACCATCTACATCTGGCCGTCCATTCGTGTCATCGGTTACGGCAAAACGAGACCCGTCTTGGTGCTCGCCGCCAATACTCCGGGCTTTCAACAGGGGCCTTCCTATATGGTGTTTTTCGCCGGCGGCCGTCCGGGAACAAATCGCACTTCCGGCGACGCCCGCAACGACGGCAAAGCGGCTCCCCCCGATGCGAGCCCCGGCACCTTCTACTCCGCTCTGTCCAACGTGGATATCGAGATTGGGGATGGAAACCCCGGCGCCGTTGGTGTGCGTGCCCACTACGCGCAGCACTGCTATCTCGCCCACATGAACTTCCGCATCGGCTCCGGTCTTGCCGGAATCCACGATGGCGGGAACGTGGCCGTGGATTTGCATTTCTTCGGCGGCAAATACGCCATCTGGACGCGCAAGCCATCGCCCGGATGGCAATTCACGGTGATCGACACCAGCTTCGAAGGCCAGAGCGACGCGGCAATCCGCGAACACGAAGCGGGCCTTACGTTGATTCGCCCTCACTTCAAGAATGTTCCCACCGCGATTTCGATCGATCCGAACTACTCCGAGGAACTGTGGGTGAAAGACGGCCGGATGGAAAATATCTCCGGCCCCGCCGTGATCATCAGCAATGAAAAAAGCGCCCGCACCGAAATTAATATGGAAAACGTCATCTGCAGCGGGGTGCCTGTCTTTGCGGCCTATCGCGAGAGCGGCCGGAAAGTAGCTGGCCCGCAAGCGATGTATGCGGTTAAAACGTTTTCGCACGGCCTCCATTTCGAAGATATCGGGGCGACGCCAGCGATCCAGGACGTCTTTGAAATCCAGCCTCTGGCCGCAGCGCCTCCGCCGGTAGAATCCGACATCCGCGTGTTGCCGCCCATGGACACCTGGGCCAACGCCCGAACGCTCGGCGCGCGCGGCGACGGCGCCACCGACGACACCGACGCCATTCGAAAAGCCATCGCAACGCATAAGGCCATCTATTTTCCCTCCGGCCAATATCGCGTTACGGACACCATTGCTCTCCGGCCAGACACGGTTCTGATCGGCCTCCATCCCAGCGTGACGCGCATCTTTCTCCAGGATGGAACCCCTGCTTTCCAGGGCGTTGGAAGTCCCAAGCCGCTGCTCGAAGCTCCCCAAGGCGGCACGAACATCGTCATCGGCATCGGCCTCTACACCAACGGCATCAATCCGCGCGCCGTTGCCCTGAAGTGGATGGCTGGCAAGGACTCGATGGTGGACGACGTGCGTTTTCTCGGTGGTCACGGAACTGTCGACCCGGATGCGACTCCCGAGGAACGCCGCAAAGTCTGGGAACAGATCTACAACAACACGCACACCGCCGATTCCAATATCAACCGCCGCTGGGACTCCCAGTATCCGAGCCTCTGGATTACCAATGGCGGTGGCGGCACATTCGTCGATCTCTGGACGCCCAGCACTTTCGCACAGGCCGGCCTGTACATTTCGAACACTTCCACCAGCGGGCGCATCTACGAACTTTCCAGCGAACACCACGTGCGCAACGAAGTGATTCTGCGCAACGCTTCCCACTGGCAGATTTATGCGCTGCAGACGGAGGAGGAGCGTGGAGAAGGCGGGTTTGCCCTCCCACTCGACATTCGCGACTCCAGCGACATCACCATCGCCAATTTTCACATCTATCGCGTAGTCAGCAGTTACCAGCCATTTCCCTACGCCGTGAAAATTTCAAATTCAAAGAACATCCGGTTTCGCAACGTGCATTGCTACAGCGACAGTAAAGCTTCGTTCGACAACGCGGTCTTCGACCAGACCCACAACGTCGAGATCCGGCAGCGCGAATTTTCCTGGCTCACGCTTTCAGGCGCAGCGCCGTCTCCTCGCGCCCCGGAATCCGCCCCGTTTCTCGCGCCGGGCGCAAAGCTGGAAAAGGTCGCGGGCGGTTTCTTCAACATTTCCGGAGGCGCGGCCGACGCAACAGGCAACATTTATTTTGTGGACGCAAGGCGGCAAACCATTTATCGCTGGTCGGCGTCTGAACGGCAACTCTCCGTCATCCGCGAAAATCCCCTGGACCCGGTGCAGCTCGCGTTCGACAAATCCGGCAATTTGATTGTGGTTTCCTACGCAGGGCAGGGAACGGTCTATACTTTTAAGCCGGGCACCGACTTTGACGAGGTCACTCTCCTGAAACCTGAGCCAAGTATCCCGCGACCCGACATGACGCCCATTCTCCCCGTTGATTACTGGCGCAATGAAAACGATTTTCCCCAAACCGGATTGAAGAAGAAGCCCTATCAATACGTCTCCCTGGACCGTAGCGTTTTTATTCCCGCTGGAGAGGATTTTGTCAGCGGCCAACTCTATTACGGCTCCAAAATCCACGACGTGCTCCTGACCTTCGGTTTCGCTCCCGCGCCTGCAGGCCGCAGGTTCTACATTACCGATGAAAACCAGGAAAATACCTACAGCGCCGCCGTCGGCGACGATGGAAGTTTGAGCGATTTCAAACTTTTTGCCGATGTGGGCGGCGAGAGTGTCGTCGAAGATTCCGAAGGCAATGTGTACATCGCCGCCGGCCAGATTTATGTCTACAACCCATCCGGCGCGCGGATTGGTACCATCGAAGTGCCGGAACGCCCGTCACAGATTCTGTTCGGCGGGGCAGACCGCAAAACGCTCTTCATCGCGGCGCGCAGTTCGCTCTACGCTGTACAATTGCGCAATGCCGGCCAATAAGGAAGATTTCTTGCCGCTCCATTGGGCTACAAAAACCAATCCCCGAGTTGGCCCATGCGCCTGAGCAGAGCAATCGGCATGGTTGGAGCTTTATATCTTGCGATTGGCGCGGGACCATTGTTTTCTCAGTCTTCCACGGAATCACGCAAGCCCTCCTTATCGCCCCCTGCCAAGGACCGTCTAGCCGAGCAGAAGCTCGATAGCGCCGCATCCTCTTCCCTGCCAAAACTCGTGGACATCACAAGCTCCACAGGCATCCGCTTCGAGCATCTCTCCAGCCCCGAGCAAAAATATATCGTCGAGTCCATGAGCGGCGGTGTCGCCCTGATTGATTACGACCGTGACGGTTGGCCTGACATCTACTTCACCAATGCGCAAAGCGTGGAGATGGCGCGCGCCGGCCAGAAGGCCCGCAGCGCGCTCTTTCACAACAATCACGATGGCACCTTCACGGACGTGACCGACAAGGCTGGTGTTGGATTTCCATGCTGGGCGATGGGCGCGGCTGTCGGCGACTACAACAACGATGGCTGGCCGGACTTGCTTGTCACATGTTTCGGCGGCGTGGTGCTCTATCGCAACAACGGCGACGGCACGTTCACCGATGTCACCAAAGCAGCTGGCCTGGCAAGCGATTCCGGTTGGGCAACGGGCGCGGCGTTTGGCGATTATGACGGCGATGGCTGGGCCGATCTTTTCGTCTCGCACTACGTCGCGCTCAGCCTGGAAGACCTCCCGACATTCGGCTCCAGCAAGACTTGCAAATACCAGGGCATCGACGTTCAGTGCGGTCCTCGCGGCCTCAAAGGCTCACCCGATAATCTTTACCACAACAACGGTGATGGCACCTTCACGGATGTCTCCAAGTCCGCCGGTGTCTCCGACCCTCAAAACCGGTTCGGCCTCACCGCTGTGTGGCTGGATTTCGACGGTGACGGACGCCTGGATCTTTTTGTCACCAATGACGGCCAGCCCAACTACCTCTACCGAAACGAAGGCAACGGCCATTTCAAAGACATCGCCTATACCGCGGGTGTTGCCGTCAGCCAGGACGGCGCGGAACAGGCCAACATGGGCGTCGCTCTCGGCGACTACCTCCACACCGGCCGGTTCAGCATCGCCATCACCCATTTCAGCAACGAGTACGCCGTGCTGTATCGCAACGACGGCGCCATGAATTTCAACGACGATTCCTACCACTCGGGAATCGCGCCGGCCACGACGTCCTACGTCGGGTGGGGCGACGGCTTCATCGATTGGCAGAATAACGGCTGGCCGGATTTCTTCATGGTCAATGGCCACGTCTATCCACAAGTCGACACAGCCGATGTGGGCACCAAATACCGCGAGCCGATGCTCCTTTTTGAAAATCAGCGCAACGGCACATTCAAGAACATCAGCCATCTTGTCGGGCCGGACATCGAAGTTCCGCGCGTCGGCCGCGGCGTCGCTTACGGTGATCTTTTCAACGACGGACGAGTCGAAATTGTTGTGGAAAATCTAAAGGGTCAGCCGGTGATCCTCCAACCTCAAGGCGGCCCGCCGAACCATTGGATCAGCTTCGAGTTGGAAGGTTCGCAGAGCAACCGCCTAGCGCTGAACGCGCGTGTGAAAGTGATTGCAGGCGATCTCGTTCAAACAGGCGAAGTGGTCAGCGGCGGCAGTTATCTTTCCCAGCCCGACCTGCGCATTCATTTCGGCCTCGGAAATCACGGCAAAGTTGATCGCGTCGAAATTGCCTGGCCCTCGGGAAAAAAGGAAGCGCTTCTGGATCTAGCAGCCAATCGGTTCTACAAAGTAAAAGAAGGCCACGGAATAGTTACCTCGGAAGTGCCGCCTTCACCTTCGCATGGCCGCCCTTAGGTTGGTCCCGGCGAGCCGGAATCCCCGGCCCCTAATCTCGATGCTGATGTAGTCTTGATGAAATGCGTTGCAGTTGGCGTATACTCGGCAACCTGGTACCGTCCTCGTTTCGAGAGGCGTCCGCATTGGCAGCGCTCAATCGCACCCCTGGCAATTAAGGTTGGCGATTATCTTGGATTATCTCCCGGGCTTAAGTTGTACAAACTCCGCAATGGGCGTCGGGCACGCCTTGGGTTTTTGTGCCACCAGTACCGACAATTTGATGCTCTCTCCGCTGCCCGTAACTGACGGCGGGCATGCCCGGCAAGTGCGCCGGAACCTCCGGTCAAACCGGATGTTCGAAGAAAACAGTTTAAATGAGTCAGCGCGGGCGAAAAATTCAACCGGATTCAGAAGGGTTTTGACTGAGGCCTCAATCGCAGACGATATGGCACAATTCGCGTGCCTCGTCTCGACATTCTTGGGCACTTCCGGTGCAGCGACAGATGTAGTACCAGACCGTTTCGCACACCCGATGGCAATCGACTGAGAGTTCCTTGCCTCCCGAAGCGCGAGACAGCTTTGCAAGTTTCTCAATGTCTTCAGGGAAGTAGTAGGTACCCGAGCCTAGAACGAACTCGACCTTCTGAACATCTGTCCCGCTGGCGAGAAGGTGTTCGAGCTTTGACTGAATTAGTTTCTGGTTCGTCCTCTGTGTTTGCGTGATGGCACTGCGAATCGACTGCTCGACCATGTCCATGTCCAAGTGGATTTTGTCTGTCGTCATTTTGGCGGTGAACTCGGCGGAGGTGTGAATCGGGACGCCCTTGCGGCGCGCGATTTCTTGGAACGGCTTGAGGTCTTCGGCCGTGAGCATGGACTTGCCTTTTGCGGTGCCCCCCTCTTGAGTGGGTGCGGCGACTGCGCGCCTCCAACCCGGGAGGATTGCCATTAGTGCCGATAAACGCGCAACAAACTGGCGACGAGACAGGCCGAAGAACTTTTTGATGTGTTCCGTCATAGTGGAAGCCACCGTCCTCTCATTCAGAATTCAATCAGGAGAAATTGATAGGCATGGTTTTGCGTTACTTTAACCTTCTCTACTGATGTTCGACATCGTGTTAATAAAAAATATAACATAACCATGGACCATACTGTACGAATATATATATAGTTTCGCAATCTCTATCTGGGGTTTTGCACATAGCAGGTGCAGCGAAGTCTATTGGCCATTGCAAAGATTCGGATGACCAGTGGGCCTCCGACCGGACTTACAGGCGGGGAGAAGCCCTCCGAGAAAGACCTGGAAGAGAAAATGCCCTGAAGTGAATCCTGCTGCGAAGAACTGTTCCGCATTGATACTGTTTTGTAATCCTGGAAAATTCTAACCTCACAAGTCGTTCAATATGCATCAAAAACTGGCTCACTCTTCAAAGAAGATGGCGCCCGCCGTGCACGCATTCTTTCCGGGCTTCTGTCTGTCCATTTAGAAATGCGCCAGCAGAGCCATGTCGGAGAAGGAGACGGCACTCCAGTGACGCGAAGAGCGAAACAGACCGACGGTTCGAAATATGCGCGGTTCGCGCAGGTCATGCTGGCGCTTGGAGTGATTACCGGAATCATTCCCTGGCAAGGCGATTGCCGGCCGACCTCGGATGCTGACCGGGCCGAGGCCATCTACCTGAAGAAGATCCTGAGTTTTGTGGAGTGGCCGTCCGGGCCGGGAACTCCTGACGCTCCGTTTCGAGTGTGCGTGGCCGCGGACTACCAAATCGCCTTCCCGCTTACCGAGGAGTTGCGGGGAATCAAGGTGAACGGCAGAAGGATCGACGTACAGATGGTCCGGAAGGTAGAGAGCCTGACAGATTGCCAGTTGCTGTTTATCGGTTCGCCGGAGCCAAAGCTACGCGCACGGCTTCTGGAGTCCGTAAAGGGCACACAGATGCTCACCGTCGGAGACGACCCCGGCTTTCTGGAAGCCGGTGGAATTCTGGAGTTCACCGCCACGGGTAACACGATGCAATTTGCCGTGAATCTGCCGGCGGCAAAGCGAGCGGGGCTGAAAATAGACGCCCGACTGCTCTCCCTTGCGCGAAGAGTGTTGACGGAATACGGGACGACAGGAATCTGAAATGCTTCGTTGGAGAAACATTTCGTTGCACTGGCGGCTGATGATGCTGACGATGGCCAGCAGCACCGTCGGCATGGTCGTGTCCATGACACTCCTATTCGTTTACAACGACCACCGAATCCGGGAGGACAAGGTGGGGGAACTCCGGTCCGCCGCCGACCTGATCGGCACCAATAGCGTGGCAGCACTCGTCTTCGAGGATGAGGCGGAAGGAACCCGTATTCTCCAGGCCTTGTATACGCAACCGAATATCCGCCTGGGCCTGCTATGCCGTGCGGACGGAAAAATTGTGGCTCGCTATCAGCGAGGCGCATTCCACGGTGGTTCACCCGAGATAAGCAATCTGGGGAGCGAAGTGATCCACTGGACAAACGACCATCTGGAAATCTCCAGGCCCCTCGAACTCGATGACCGCAGGATCGGCGTCATCTATCTCGAAGCTTCGCTCGATGACCTCCATGAGCAACAGCGTGATTCCCTCATCTTAAGGATCCCCGCTTTACTGCTGGCTCTCCTGTTCGTGTACCTGTTGACTCTCCTTTTGAGGGGTTCGTTGACCGGGCCGATTCAGCAACTCGCTGGCGTAGCGCGGGAAGTGGCTGACCGAAAAAACTACGCGCTGCGCGCGCCGGACCTTGGCGGAGCGGAACTCGGACAGTTCGGGCAAGACTTCAATCACATGCTCACAGTGATCGAGGAAGGGAACCAGGAACTGGAAAAGGCCCGAACTTCGCTGGAGGAACGCGTTGCAGAAAGAACGCGGGACCTGGAGAAAGAGATCGCGGAACGCCAGCGAGCGGAAGTCATGCTGAAGGACAGCGAGGAATTATTTCGCGCGCTCAACGAGGCTTCGCCAGTTGGGATCGTTTCCGAATCGCAGGATGGAAAAATCCGCATGAGTAACCCGGAATTCCGGAGGATGTTCGGCTATTCGGAAGAGGATCTGAAGGACAAATCGATCGACGAAGTTCTGGCCACCGGAGAGTCATACGCTGATGCTGTGGCGATCAGCAAGCAGGTGTTATCCGGCCGTGTTTTGCGGAAGACGGCCAAGAGAAAGCAGAAAAACGGGGAGCTGCTCGACGTCGAGATCTTCGGCGCACCGCTGCTTCTCGACGGCAAAACGATCGGACAACTTGCGGTCTATCTGGATATCTCGCGGCGCACAAAAGCCGAAAAATCAATCCGCGAGAGCGAGGAGCTGTTCCGCCTGCTGAGCGCGGCGGCGCCCATCGGGATTGTGCGTTGCGATCGGGAAGGCCGAATTGTTTACGCGAACCAGCGGTGGGGTGAGATGACCGGACGCACTTCGGATAGCGCGCTGGGGTTCGGGTGGATGGATGCGCTCCATCCGGAAGATCGCGGAAACGTGGAAAGGCGATGGAAGACGGGGATAGAACTGGGGACCGAGATCAAGGACGAAACTCGATTCATCACTCCGGATGGAAGGGTCGTGTGGATCCAATGGCAAACGCGCGTGTTGCGAGGACCGGATGGCGCGCCGATCGGATTTGTAGGTGTTCTCGAGGATGTCACCCAGCGCCGTGCAGGTGAGGCAAGGTTGCTGGAGGCAAAACAAGCCGCGGAAGCCGCCAATCAGGCGAAAAGCCAGTTTCTTGCGAACGTGAGCCACGAAATCCGCACCCCGATGAACGGCATCCTGGGAATGACGGAACTTGCGTTGGAGACTCCGCTGAACAGTGAGCAGCGCGAATACCTCAGCATGGTGCAAGGCTGCGCGGTGTCGCTGCTGGAGATCATCGACGATCTGCTAGATTTTTCGAAAATCGAAAACGGAAAGATTGAGCTGGAACAGATTCCATTTTCGATTCTGGACTGCGCGGAGAATGCCCTCCAGCCGGTGGCGGTGCGGGCGCAACAAAAAGGCCTGGGACTGGAATGGTATATCCGGGGCGAATTGCCCGAGTGGGTCCAGGGCGATCCGACTCGTCTGCGGCAAGTACTGATCAATCTGCTCGGCAACGCCGCCAAGTTTACCGAGGAAGGCGAAGTAACCCTGGGAATCGAGTATTTGCACGGCGACGCGGAGCACGCTTCCGCAAAGTTCAGCGTCTCGGATACTGGAATCGGCATCCCGCCGGAGCATCGCGCGAAGATTTTCGAAGCGTTTCAGCAATCGGACAACAGCGTTACCCGGCAATACGGCGGCACCGGGCTCGGCCTCTCCATTTCCGCAAGGCTTATTGAATTGATGGGCGGAAAATTGCAACTGGAAAGCGAAGTCGGCAAGGGGAGCACTTTTTCCTTCGAACTTCAATGGAGACGCGCAAATGAAGCGGAAGCGAAGTGCCGGCTGGAATTGGAGCAACGGAAATTGCCGCCCGCGCGAATTCTGGTGACCGATAACCAGGAAGCCGGGCGCGAACTCGTTTGTTGGCTGACACGCCGCTGGGGACTTGAAACCGACACCGCGAGTTCGGTGCAGGAAGCGCTTTCGCTTTATGCAAAATCCGTCGAAGAAGCCAGGCCGTATGCGGCGGCACTCATCGATCTGAATCTTGCTGGAAAAGACGGCCATGAGGTGGCCAAAGAGATTCGGCGCCGGGCGCCCGGCGATACGACTGCACTCTTGATGATGTCGTCGGCGGCCCCGTTCGTGGAGGATGCTCGTACAAATTGCTATGGAATTCTCCGGCGGCTGACAAAGCCGTTGCGCCGCCGGGCGTTGTGGGAAAGCCTGCAATCCGCGCTGCGAGGGGATGCCCGGGGCATCTCCTCGGGAATGGAGAAGCAGGAACAAAATTCAGGGCCGGGCCGCCGCATCCTGGTGGTCGAGGACAACCCGGTGAACCAGAAACTCGCTCAGATACTTCTTGAAAAAAGCGGGCACCGGGTCCATCTGGCGGCAAACGGGGTGGAAGCTTGTGACGCGATCCGGCTTCACGAGTTTGAGCTGGTGCTGATGGATTTGCAGATGCCGGTCATGGGCGGATTGGAAGCCACTCGAAAAATTCGCGAAATCGAGCTGGGAACAGGGCGGCACACGCCCATCGTGGCGATGACCGCGCATGCCGCCGCCCAGGATCAGAGGCGATGCGAGGAAGCGGGCATGGACGGATACGTCAGCAAGCCGATCCGGCCCGAACTCTTGCGAAATGAAATTGAACGGGTAACTGGAGGGGACATGGGGAAGCGATCTGAGGAAACGGCCGTTGAACAACCGCGGCCATCCGATTGGGACCTTAAGGAATTGATGGAGCGGCTTGGCGGCGATCAGGAATTTCTCCGGGAACTGCTGGTAATTTTCCGCGAAGACGTAAGGATGAATCTGGGAAAATCCCGGAAAGCCATGGGGGAGTTCGACTTTGAATCGCTTACACGCACAGCCCACACGATGAAAGGGATGCTGAGAAATCTTTCGATGGGCGCGGCGGCGGAAAAGGCGGCCGCTCTCGAGAAGGCTTCTCGGGAAAACTTGCAGCGGGAATCTCAGGAATTGCTCGAAGGATTGACGAAGGAACTGGAGAGAATTCTACCAGAGGTGGAAGCACAGCTGGCGGAGGTGAAGACATGAGGATACTTGTTGCGGAAGACGACGCCATCTCGAGAACACTTCTCGAGAGAACTTTGCAGCGTGCAGGGTACTTTGTAATTGCCGTGGAAAACGGCGCGCAGGCAATCGCCGAACTGGTCAAACAGGATGCGCCGCGGCTGGCGCTGCTGGACTGGATCATGCCGGAGAAGGACGGAGTCGAAGTGTGCCGCGAATTGCGGCGCCGCAAAGAACATGCCTACACGTACCTGATCCTGCTGTCGTCCAGGGAGTCGAAGGAGGACATCGTCGCCGGCCTCGAGTCTGGCGCCGACGACTACCTGACTAAACCCTTTGACGTGGACGAACTGAAGGCCAGGCTGCGCACCGGGCACCGCATTCTGGAACTCGAAGACCACCTGGTGGAGGCTCGGGAAAGCATGAGGTTCCAGGCCACACACGATTTGCTCACATCGCTCTGGAACCGGGGCGTGATCGTGGAGTTGATGTCGCACGAAATCATGCGCTCGCGCAGGGAACGAAGCTGCACCGCCCTGATGATGTGTGACATCGATCATTTCAAGAGCGTCAACGACCGGTACGGGCATGCCGTCGGGGACGATGTCCTTCGCGAGGTTGCGCGGCGATTGCACAATTCGGTCCGCTCTTACGACATGGTGGGGAGATACGGCGGCGAGGAGTTTCTGGTTGCGCTGAACAAGTGCGACCCAGGTAGCGCGGTGTCTCGAGCAGAAAATCTGCGAATGAAAATTGGGGCCCGGCCGATCCAGACGCCGAACATGCCGGTGCCGGTGACCATCAGCATAGGTCTGGCGCTCTCGACGGAGTTTACCGAGTGCACCGTCGAGGAACTCATGCACCAGGCGGACATGGCGCTCTATGCGGCGAAAGCGGCAGGCCGCAATTGCGTGAGAGTGGCCCGGCCTTCCGGCAAACCTGTGGAAGAGCAGCCGAAGGAAACGCCCGCGCTGATGCCCTGATGTAAAGCGCGTGAGGGAGTTTCGTGCGTGGCCCGGAGCTAGTTCATCTTGCCTCGAGAGGCTTCCATCATCTGCCGCATCGCCACGGAGGAGCCGGGAGCGCGCCTTTCCCGCCAGGCCTCCAGGCGCTTGCAGGTTTCTTCGATTCCGGAAAACAAGGTGGGATTTTTGAACGCCGCGCGCCAGGTCGGCACGATCGTGCGCATCCGATCCCACACCACCCAGACTTCTCCGTTACTCTCGAAAAACAGCTCGTCGTTTATCAAGCCGCGGTTCACGATGCTGGCTACCATCTCCCAATAGCTGATCACCATCCGGATGTAGGTATTCTCCTGGCTGCCCTGCGGGTATTTCTGCATAAGCTCCTCGGGAGAGCCGGCGTTGAAATGGTCCACGAACCACGCGCGGGCTTCCCGCAGGCGAGGTTCCCGCCGGAGGTCATAAAGCCGCAGCATGAGGTTAACTTCTTCGTAGCTGGTCTGAGACATGCGTGACACTCCTTTTCATTTCCATGCGGAAGATCATGTCGAGGGAGGCGGGACAGCGTCACCCTGAAACCCGGGAGCGGCCTTGAATTCCACGCGCTGCACTCCGCTGACGGGAATGTCGCGGCGCTGGAACTCCAGTTGGATGCGACGGCGTAGCTCGCGCGCTACATCGTCCTGGCGCGAGGGAGTTGTGCGCACCTGCAGGCGCACGGTGGAGGAGTTCTGGTCAAAATTCTGCAGCCCCAGGATGCGCGGGCCGTCCACAATCGCTTGCGACCAGGAGGCATCGCCGCGCAGCTCGGCCGCAGCGGCTTCCAGCGCCTGCAACGCCTTTTCCTGCGAGAGCTGCGGAGACAGGGCAACGTCCACGAAGGCTTGCGACCAGTCGCGGCTGAGATTCGCGACGGTGCGGATGTCGCCATTCGAAAGCGTCACCAGCGCCCCGCGCGAGTCCCGAACCACCGTGCGCCGCAGCGTGACGTGTTCGACGCGGCCGATCGTATCTCCGACCTGGATGGTATCCCCGACGACGAACTGATCTTCCAGGATGATGTAAAAGCCGGTGATGACGTCGCGCACCAGATTTTGCGCCCCAAAGCCCAGCGCCAGGCTGGCCAGCCCGGCGAGGGTTGCCGCGGGCAACACGTTGATTTTAAACTCCGCGGCGGCGGTCAGCAGCGCAACCGCCCAGACGATTTTGCTCCCCGCACCGTAAAGGACCATCGCGACCGTTCGCGTTTGCTGTTCGCGAGCCTTTGCCGCGCGCGCCTCGGAGCCCGCCGGCTTGATTAGAAGGTTAGTGATCAGCCGCAACAGGCGGTTGACCACCAGCACCACGATGAGTATGGCGACGAGACGAAAGAAGACGGCCACGCTGGCGTCCGGGAAATAGGAGAGGAGATTGGACATAGAAATGGTTGAGGGGCGAGTATAACATTGGTGGCGGCGTGGTGCAGCGTCCCGGGGCACGTTTCGAGTGGCGAAGGAGGGGTGCGGTGAAGAACAGGCGAACATTCCTGGGCGGGCTGCTGACGGCCGGATTGGCCACCCAATTTACCGGGGAACTGGCACGGGGGCAGAACCCCAAGTCCACCCCAGATCAAAGAACCACGCCGGACACCACACCGGAAAACCCGCTGGCGCCTCCCGCGGAAAAACGGATGCTCGAAGAGAACGAGAAGGACATCAAGAAAAAAGTGGATAAGCTCTACGACCTCGCGACGGAACTAAAGGCGGAAGTGGATAAGACGGATTCCAGCAAGGTGCTAAGCCTGAATATGGTGCGCAAGGCCGAAGAGATCGAAAAGCTCGCCCGCGACATCAAGAACCGCTCGAAAGGATAAACCCATGGCGCCCGATCGGTAGGCTCATGTGGGGCCCACCTTCTGAGGTGCGTTGTTTGCACCCCGAATGGTGTTACGTGGCGGGCCGTCAGCGACCAACCGAACGCATAGCGGCCACTTTCAAGTGGCCCAGCGTAATCGCAGATCGTCCGCCGCCCTCCCGCTGCCCAGCAACTGCAGCCCAACAACCACCCTAGCGGCGAAGAGAAGGACAGGATAAACTATGAAAGTTGTCTGCCAGTACCTTGTGCGCCCGTAGCTCAGCTGGATAGAGCGCTTGCCTCCGAAGCAAGAGGTCGCGTGTTCGAATCACGCCGGGCGCACCACTCCTTGATCCTTTTGGACTGATGAACTTACGGCAGTATTCTTCTGCGCGTTTAGAACTTCGCCTCAAGGTCCTCATTGGATGCTAAAACCAACAATCGAATTCGACGGTGCACGCTTCAATACTCTTGATGGTTTTTGGGATGAGATTTCGGCCCGTCTAATCCCTGGGGCTAGATGGGGCCGAAATCTCGATGCTTTCAACGATGTCCTCAGAGGAGGTTTTGGTACGCCCGCAGTGGGATTCAGGCTTCGCTGGGTAAATTTTCAGCGGTCCCGCGATGCTCTGGGACACAGCGGGACTATCCAGTGGCTTGAGAACAAAATTCAACTCTGCCACCCGGACAATATCGAACTCGTCAAGCGAGAGATAGAATCGGCGCGGCACGGTGAAGGCCCAACTCTAGCGGACATACTTCTTGACATGATTCGAATCCACTGCCCTGGCGGAATTGAAGAAAAGGACGGTATCGAACTTGTCCTGGTCTAGTAAATATGCAAACCGCCGAGTGCCCCGGAAGTTCATCTCCCTATCCCTACTAACCCGCAGTTGATCGAACGAGTGAACTCTTGTTCGATTCACAAATCTAAATCACGCGAAGGGTGCCCCGGGTCCCGTTTTTGGTACCCGGGTCTTGGGTTGGAATTTTCTTCGTACCACTTCACATTGAGGTCCACTGGCCGACTTGCACGACATTACGGGCAGAGCCACTGGCGCATCTGTTCGGGGGTGACGTTGCCTCCGGTCAGGATTGTGGCGATCAGTTGCCCCTTGAAGCGCTCGCGGTAGGTGTTCAGCGCCGCGAGGCCGGCGGCGCCGGAGGGTTCGAGCACCACGCCGAGTTCCCGGTGCGCCTGCTGCATCGCCGATATCATCGCTTGGTCATCGACAAGGAAGATGTCATCGGCGAGGCCAACCAGATCGGCGACTGCTTCCGGGTACGGGCTCTGCACCTCGATCCCGTCGGCAATCGTTTCGGTTTGCCCCGACTCCTGAGCCTTCCCCGCGCGCCAGGAGCGTTCCATCGCCGGTGCACCGCTGGCGCAAATTCCGATCATCCGCGTGTCCGGCCGGTGCGCCTTCACCCAGCGAGCCACGCCGCCCAGCAAAGCGCCGTCGCCGAGCGGCACGAGGATGGCATCGAACCGCTCCGGCCATCGCAGAAGTTCCAATCCGATTGTGCCGGCGCCTTCGGAGATTGCGGCGACACGCCCGTCCTCGATTAATTGCGCACGGGTTTCCGCAGCGAACGCTTTCGCCGCAGAGTGCGCCGCCTTGAAATTCTTGCCAACCAGCCGGACATCCGCGCCAAGAGCGCGCATGCGCTCGACCTTCAGCGGATTGGCCGTGACGCCCGCGAAAATCGTGAGCGCCAGCCCGCGTTTGCGCGCGGCAAAGGCCAGGCCCTGGCCGAAATTTCCGGCCGTGGCACACACCAGTGGCGGGCGCCCTTTCAATGTCGTCGCGAAGAATTCCGCACCGCGCCCCTTGAAGGAGCGAATCGGGTTCAGTGTTTCCACTTTGACGACGACCCGGCAATCGAGCTGTCGCTCCAGCGGCTCCGCCCGGAACTGCGGCGAATTAAGAAACACCGGGTCGATGACACCCGCGGCTTGCTCAATTCTTTCCAGGGACAAACGATGGGGTTCGATCATAGGTTGCCCGATTATATCTAACGGAATTAAGGTTTAAGCTCTCTAACTCGCAAGGGTCTCTGGAAAGGACAAACCATGCCTCTAACGGTTCTGGTGACAGGCGGCTCAGGTTTTATCGGCACTCATTGCATCCTTCAGCTTTTGGCCGCAGGCCATCAGGTGCGCACCACCATTCGCAATCTGAAGCGTGAAACCGACGTGCGCGCGATGCTGAAAGTTGGCGGCGCCGCGCCAGGCGAGCGCTTGTCCTTCTTTGCTGCCGATCTCGAGAACGACGCAGGCTGGCGGGAAGCCGTCACCGGCTGCGACTTTGTGCTGCACGTGGCCTCGCCCTTGCCGCCCAGCGTCCCCAAGCACGAGGACGAATTGATTATCCCCGCGCGCGAAGGCACTCTCTGCGTGTTGCGCGCCTCGCGTGACGCCGGTGTGAAGCGCGTGGTGCTGACTTCCTCGTTCGCGGCGATCGGCTACGGCCACAAGGTGCGGGAAACGCCGTTCAATGAGGCGGACTGGACAGACCCGGCTGGCGACGACGTTGCTCCCTACACCAAATCGAAAACTCTGGCGGAACGCGCGGCCTGGGATTTCCTCGCACGGGAAGGCGGCAACCTCGAACTCTCGGTGATCAATCCGGTGGCCGTGTTCGGCCCTGTTCTCGGGCCGGACTATTCGGCCTCCATACTTCTGGTGCAAAAAATGTTGGACGGCGCCATGCCCGGCACGCCGCAACTTTATTTCGGCGCGGTCGACGTGCGCGATGTTGCTGACGTGCACATCCGCGCCATGACGCATCCCGCGGCCAAGGGCCAACGCTTCCTCGCCACGACGGGCGATTTCCTGTCCATGCTCGACATCGCAATAATATTGAAAGCCCGCCTGGGCGAATCGGCCAAACGCGTGCCCTCCCGGCAATTGCCCAACTGGATGGTGCGCTTGGCGGCGCTGCGCGATCCGGCAATCAAACTGATCCTGCCCGAACTCGGTAAACGGAAAAACGCCACCAACGAAAAAGCCCGGCTCTTGCTTGGCTGGGCGCCGCGTTCGAATGAGGAATCCATCGTCGCAACCGCCGAAAGCCTGGTGCGCCTCGGCCTCCTGAAAGGCAGTCCGAAAAAAGCCGCCTGAACAAATTACGGAGTCGCGAGAGCGCTGCTGGGCAGGTGGGGAGTCAGCTTCCGAATCACAAATTCCTGCAGGATATTCGCCGCGGCGGTCGCGCCGATTCCGATGGCCGTGTTTTCAAACGTTAATCCCGCGCCGCGATCGGTTGAAGGATAATAGAGATTCGAGATGCCCCCCGCCGCAAGTGAGCCGAGGATGGACGAATAGTTGGCCTGCCAGTGCCCGTTGTCTCCCTTGCAGATTACGGAATTCGCGATGGCATAGAGAATCCGCGAGCGCTTGCTACCGGTCCCCTTGTAAAAATAGCGCGGGTCCTGTTTAAGCAGCGAAGGCAGGATTGCGCCTCCAATGAACGTGCTTGTCACGACGTCGGCATACCCGGCGCCATACCGTTTCGCGTACCCTTGTGCGCCTTGCCCGTATCCGCTGAACTGGTCCTGCGCCTGCTGAACTCCCGCCGCCGCTCCGACAAATACGAAAGTCACCGGATCGAATGTCGACTTCCATGCCAGTTCGAATTTCTGCCGTGTGTTCAGCGGCGCCGCATTGGGGACGTAGGTGACGTAGAAATTGGGTATGAATCCGAACACGCGCTGCTTTTCTTCGTCCTTCATCTGCTCCTGCGCCACCTCAACCTGTGTCAGTTCCACGCGTACCTCGGTCACTTCGGTGGTCAGCGGCAGGGTGATCTGCGGCACGTTGACGTTTTCCCCCGGATGCAGGACTCCCGAGGAACTTTTTGTCGCGAAACCTTCCCCAGTTACCGAAACCTGGTACGGCCCGGGAGGAATGTTGGTAAACGAAAATTGTCCGTCGTCACCGGTCTGCGTTTCCCGATTCGGGGGCTGGCCCTGGCTGGTGAGCTTTACCCTGGCGCCGGCAATTGCAGTCCCATTTGGATCAACAATCGTTCCGTGGATGGTTCCTGGAAGGGGCGGCTCGGGCAATTGCGCGCCGCTGAAACCGGAGGGAGACGAATCTTTTCGCGAGGTGTCCGACTGACCTTGTTCACTGGCGGGGGTGGAGGGTGTCTGCTGGGATTGGGAGAAAACGGGAGCGGCGCAAAGCAGGGCCGCAAGGCTTAACCACACCGGAGTACCTGTGCCCAGGATTGAAGCGCGGATGATTCCGCCACGAGGATTGCCGCAAGGGACGTTTGTTGTCGAATTCACAACTATTATTTTACAGCCTTCCCGCTGACTTCCAGCAAGTTTTCACCGACCGCGATCTGAGATTTTCTGGCCAAGCTCGCGTCTAACCGGGTAAAGTGCCAGTGGCTGGAACCGATGGGATGCCACACGCGGAGACCCGGGTTGCCCGGAAGGAGAAACATGAGTCACTTGAAGCGGTTGTTGCCGGCAGTGCTGGTGTTCGCGTTCACAAGCTGGGCGGTAGCAAGACCTCCTGCCGTAAACAGCGGCGAATCGCTGGTAAAGGAAATGCACGCGCGCTACGCCGCGTCGTGGTACCCCTCGGTGACCTTCACTCAAAAAAGCACCACCTACTATCCCAACGGCACGACGAAGGTGGAAACCTGGTACGAAGCGGCATTGCTGCCGGGAAAACTCCGCATTGATATCGGGGCGCCGAGCGCCGGAAACGGCTACCTGCTGGTCGATGGAAACGTAACGGTTTTTAAGGACGGGCAGGTCAAGGCAAACATTCCGCAGGTGAACATGCTCCTGGTTTTGGGATTCGACGTGTACAAGCAATCGCCCGAAGCGACCCTGGCGATTGCGAAACAGGAAGGCTTCGACGCCGGCAAATTTCACGAAGATATCTGGGAAGGGAAGCCCGTCTATGTTTTCGGCGCCGAAAAAGGCGACTTGAAATCGAAACAGTTTTGGGTCGAAAAAGACCGCATGCTGTTTGTTCGCCTGCTGGAACCCGATCGAAACGATCCCAACAAGACCCAGGACATCCGCTTCGCCGATTACCGCAAGCTGGGCGGAGGATGGATCGCCGCGCTGGTGGAAGTTTACGTCGAGGCCAAAAAAGTTTTCAGCGAGGAATATACGGAAATCAACGCTGATGCAAAACTGGACCCGGCAGTCTTCGATCCGAAGCAGTTCACCTCCGTTCATTGGGAAAAACCGTAATATCGCAAAAATCCTCGCGGCCCCGGATATTCGGCACACCTTTTCGATCACATTCCCAGTAGCTCACCCCTTCCAGGGGTGAGGCCTTACTCGGTACAAGCGCGATTGCAATTTAAGGCTGGAATACCTCAAGCCGGCAAGGGCGGTGAGACTGCGTGGTTTTTCGCCCGGAAACACACCCGCAGCTTTTCGTGCCGAATTTGGAGCAGACGTGTATTGTTGAATAGGGACATCCCGGCAGGCGAGGCCATGGGAAAACTAAGGATTCTGATTTCTCTCACGACGAACGACAACGATTATCAGGTTGAACAGGCAAGTGCCGCGGAGCAAGCGGCGCACAAGCACGGTATCGATCTCAAGATCATTTACTCCGATAACGACGCGATCAATCAAAGCACCCAGATTCTGAAAGTCATCCAGGAAGCCGAGGAAGCCGATCGCCCCAACGCGATTATTTTCGAACCCGTGGGCGGAACGGCGTTGCCGCAGGTGGCGCGCGCGGCTGTAAATCGCAGCATCGCCTGGGTGGTCCTGAATCGCGAAGCGACCTATGTGACGGAATTGCGCGGGTTGGGCAAGACGCCCGTGTTCGTGGTGACCGTGGATCACGTTGAGATTGGCCGCATCCAGGCGCAGCAGTGCGCGGCGCTGCTTCCCAGGGGCGGGAGCATTCTTTACATGCAGGGCCCTTCGGAAAATTCCGCCGCCAAGGACCGCGCGAGAGGCATGCTGGAATTGAAGCCCGCGAATATGCACCTGATCACCTTGAAGGGCCAGTGGACGGAGGACAGCGCCCAGCGCGCGGTGCGCTCGTGGCTGAAGCTGACCACCACCCGAAAGACCGTGATTGATATGGTGGCCGCGCAGGATGATGCGATGGCGATCGGTATCCGTAAAGCGTTTCAGGAACTGCCCAGCGAAGTGGAACGCGAGCGCTGGCTTTCTATCCCCTTCCTGGGGATTGACGGCCTGCCGAAAACCGGACAAGCCTGGTTGCGCAGCGGCCTGCTGCGCGCCACGATTTTCAGCCCTCCCAATACGGGGCAAGCGATCGACATGCTCGTCGACGCCCTGCAACACGGCAAAAACCAGCCCGAACGCGCCCTCACCGTGCCCGTCTCCATGCCCGCGCTCGACGTCCTTCGCGCGCAGAAATAAGCAGTCTCGGTCTTCCAATTCTTTTTTCGTTGAGACGCTCTCAGGATACTCAGAGGGCTGGATGAAAACGCAGAAATGGTGGGGCTGGGGAGGTTCGAACTCCCGACCTACGGTTTAGGAAACCGACGCTCTATCCATCTGAGCTACAGCCCCAATGACGACATTGTAGTATGAATTGACGGGAGTCGGCGACCGGTTGGAGTGTTCCGTACGGAACGTTCCGCCCCGCCCCTCTGTGATATTATCCCCCCAGCAATCAATTGCGGCGCCCGCCTACGCCCTTCCAGGCTCCCTTTGGAGGATCCCATGAGCAGCAAGCTGAAATGGATTGGTATCGCCGTGGTGGCGATAATCGCGATTTTGTTCATCGTGCCGTTCCTGATTCCGATCAACAAGTTCAAGCCCACCATCGAATCGAAGGCTTCCGACGCGCTCGGCCGCAAAGTGCAGCTGGGCAACTTAAGCTTGTCGCTCTTTACCGGTTCCGTTGGGATTGACGACGTTTCCGTCAGCGACGATCCCAAGTTTAATTCCGGGCCATTCCTCACCGCCAAGAACGTGAAAGTAGGTGTTGAGCTGATCCCGCTGATTTTCTCCCAACAATTAAATGTTACTGAAATTACCGTCGTCAGTCCGCAAGTCACCATGCTCAAGGACCCCAGCGGCCGCTGGAATTTTTCCTCCATTGGCGGAAGCTCTGCCAAGCCCGCTCCCAAAGCCGCCCCGGCCGGCAGCAATTCGGCGGAGGCCCTTTCCATCGGGAAACTGCGCCTTGAGGACGGCCAAATTACGCTGGGCAGCACGAACTCCCGCAAGCGCACGGTCTATACAAAGGTGAACCTGACCGCCAGCGACGTAGCCATGAAGAATAATTTTCCAGTCCTCTTCTCGATGGAATTGCCGGGCGGCGGAAGCATGAAAATCGACGGCAAGGTCGGCCCGGTGGACGCCGACGATGCCGCACTCACGCCGCAGAACGTGAAGCTCACCATCAGCGGCCTCAATCTGGCGAGCACGGGTTTTCTTGATCCCTCCCTGGGACTGGGCGGGATTGCGGACATGGACGCGAACCTGGTCAGCGAGAAAGGTCAGATGGCGACAAAAGGCCAACTGAAGCTCTCGAAGGCGGTTCTGGTTGCGGGAGGAAGCCCCGCGGGCGTCCCGGCAATCGTGAATTTTGATACCAAGTACGATCTTGTGAAGGGCACGGGGGTCCTGCATCCCTCGACGCTAAATATCGGAAACGCCAAGTCCAATCTGAGCGGGACCTATAAATCCGAAGGCGATAGCTTTTCCGTGGATCTGAAAATCACCGGCGACAGCCTGCCCGCCACCGACCTGGAATCGTTTCTTCCTGCGCTGGGCATCAATTTGCCGGACAAGTCCCGCCTGAGCGCCGGCACGATGAACACGAACCTCCACGTTTCCGGCCCCACGGACAAACTGGTGACTGACGGCAATATCGGTCTGTTCAACGGAAAATTGGCGGGTTTCGACCTGGGCCAGAAGCTCTCCGGCATCGGCGCGCTCGCCGGAATCAAGTCGGGAGGCGACCTGATCATCGAAAAATTCACCACAGATTTGCACATGGCCACGACCGGGCTCCGCGCGGACAATCTGGACGCCGTGGTTCCGGCTCTCGGCTCCATGGTCGGCAACGGAACCGTGGACGCGAAGAATAACCTGGACTTCAAACTGGTGGCGACCGTAAACAATTCCGTCGCCACGGCCGCGGCAGGTTCGATGGGCGGCCTGGGAGGAGTTGTCGGTAAGGCGATGGGAGGCGGCGCGAACTGCAAGAACGGCGGCATCAAGGTACCCTTGCAGATCCACGGGACCACGGCGAATCCGCAATTCGTGCCGGACGTCGGCGGCGCTGCGGCCAGCCTTCTGAAATCCGAATTCTCCTGCGCCGGCGGCGGAGGAGCGTCCGGCGTGACCAGCGCGGCCGGAGCCCTCGCCGGCGGCGGCAAAGGCACCGCTGCGGACACCGTCAACCAGCTCGGCGGCCTCTTCGGCAAAAAGAAACCGTAGTCGAATTTCTCGTCCTGTAGCTCACCCCTTCAGGGGTGAGGGTGTCCATAGCGCAGGCAAGGTCGTGCTGTAACACGGAACACCCTCGGGCCTGAAGGCCCGAGCTACAGGCGACGCACCTACTTCACAACCAGAGTGAGAGAAATCGGCGAGAGCGGGAAACTCTTCGCCGAACCCGCCGGAGTTACCGAAGGCGTGACCGTCAGCGTATAGGTTCCGCTGGGTGTGATTACCGCCGGCGGAGGTGGCTGCTGTTGCTGCTGCTGGGCCGTGTTCGCACTGCCGCCGGCTCCACATCCGCTCATTATCAACGCCAGACACGCAAGCCCGAGTGCCCAATTCCCGGCAACGCCACCCGTTGAAACGTTTCGCTGTTCGTTCTTGCGCAAAGCAAACCAAGCAGCGAGACACACTAACAGCAACATTGCGGCAATCGGATTCGGCTGCGGTTTGAGGAAAATTCCTCGCGGAGCTCGCCGCGCGATCGCGGCGGTGCCGCTGGTCGTTACGGTCACCGTGAAATTCACGGGCGCACCGTTCGTCACTGTCACGTTCGGCGCGCTGCAGTTCGCTCCCACGGGCACTCCCGAACACGCGAACGCCAGCGACCCGCTGAATCCCGGGCCTGGCATGGCTTGCAGAGTGAACTGTGCCGTTTGACCCGCGTTCACCGATTCGCTCAGGGTGTCGCCCGCGGCGGCGACAATCGTTACCGCGGTGACTGCGGTACCGTTGATTGTCACCAACTGCGGCGAATTCGCCGCGTCGTCCGTAATTGTCAGTGTCGTCGAGCGAATACCTGTTGCCAGCGGCGCGAATGTCACCGGTATGCTGCAGCTTGCGCCCGCCGCCACCGCGGCCGCCAGGCAGTTGGATCCCCCCACGGAAAAATCGCCGGCGTTCAATCCGCCTACGCTGACCGCGGTCACATGCAACGGCGCCGATCCGGAATTCGAAACCGTCAGATTTTGCGGTGCGGCGGTGGTGCCTTGCGTCGTGGTGCCCGCGAGATTAAATGTGCCGGGGGGATTGAGGGTGACCGCTGGAGTCGGAGTTGGAGGTGCAGCGCCAGTTCCGCTTAGCCCATACTGTTGCGGATTTCCGAGGGCGCTATCCATCACGTTCAAGGTCGCCTGGCTCGGACCGACGCTCGTCGGAGCGTAGATAATAAAAAGGGAACAGGAATGGCTCGGTTGCAGCAGGACTGCGGAAATGCAGTTGTCGCTCTCCAAGAAGTCTCCCGGGTTCGCCCCCGTGATCGAAACCGATTGAAAACTTACCGCCTGATCCCCGCTGCTGGTCAGCGTAATCGATTGCGAGGTGCTTTTTTGCCCGGTCACCGTGTCCGGAAAGGCCAGGCTCAGGGCGCTCGGCGACAACACCGGGCCCACCGCGTTTTGCCCGCCCGATGGGCCCAGAGATGCAATCGCCGGCGAGACTTGCGTGGACTGTTGGAAAAACGGCTGGCTGATCGCCGCTGGTTGGCTTGGCAATCCCGTTCCCGGATCCACCTCGTATACATTGATCCCAAAACCGCCGTTGACCGAACTTGTGGCGTAAGCGAACGGAGCTTGCGGATTCTGCAGTCCGGAAAGAAAGCCGGCGCTGGAGACGGGCAGCGGGGATGAGGGCAGCACCAGAAATGTAGCCGTGTCCATCAGTTCAAAACACTCGGCGCAATTCGCCGCGCCGGCCAGCGGCTCCTGCACGTAGGTCACCTGGCCCGTGGGATCGAAGAAGATCGAGTTCGGGTACATCAGATCTGACCCGTTCGTAGCAAGTTCGCTCCCCAGGTCCTCCGTCCCAATGGAGGTCAGCGCGAAATTCACCGAATCGATCTGGTAAATCGAAAGAGACGCGCGGCTCGAACCGTATCCCAGCGCGAGGTAATTTCCTCGCGCGCTAATCCGCACTCCCAGCCCGCGGCTGCCAACCACCGTTCCGCCGCTAGGGTCCAGCGTGGGTACTCCAGTCACCGGATCGAACCTGATCAGGTAGAGCAGCGCATTGGGAAATTGCGCCTGCGAATTGGGGAACTGGTTGATAAAAATAGCGAGGCCGTGCCCGTTCGGATCTCCGACTGCTCCGCCGTCGACCCAGGCGCCGGACACCGGCAATAACTGGCTGCCGACCGGCACCAGTCCGGGAGCGCTGGGATCCACCTGAAAGGTATCGAGTCTCACCGTGCTCGTGCTCGGCGCCGGCAACAGATCAGACTTCAGCAGATACACGAACTGTCCCGAACTCTCGGCTATCACCAGCACGCCGAACTGCCCGGTCGAAGCTTGAAAGGGCGAAGTGGCGACCTCGCTGACCGCCCCCGTCGCCGCATCGACGGTGTACATCGAAAGCCCGTCCGCGCAGTACCCGTAGAGATAGCGACCCTTGGGATCGATCGCGGAGGGTCCGCAAGGATTCGTAAACGTCGTCTGCGAATTGGCCAACAACGAAAGCGCGCCACTCGAATCGTCCCGCAAAAATGTCACCGACCCGGTGGTTTTTCCGTTCGCGATGGTATTCACGAACAGCCATGGCTGGGGCGTCTGCGCGGAGGCGCGGAAAAGTCCGAAGAAGCAGACGAGCATGGCAAAAATAGAAAATGTAACGGCGCGACGGCGGTGCGAACCGCCGGAAGGGTATTGCAGCATTCCGAGCTTCCTTGCGCTGAACGCGCGGTTCAGCTTATTTGCGAGAAAAGAGGGAAACCTGCAGGGAGACTAGCTCGAGGAGATTGGAGCGTCAACTAAAAGTGTATAAAAAAAATAGTAAATAGTATTGCGGCTATGTTCCAAATTGGAACAGTTTGGCGGAGGCGATTGCCACAACGAGTTTCAAAATGGAACTGGCCCTGCACCCACCCGTCACAAGGAACCTCTTTTCAAATGAAAAACCTCGGGTTAATGTCTGTTAATGGATGTTAATGCAGCCTCGGCTGGCTTTTGGATACATTCAAATGCTTATGCCTCCATTTAGACTTGATGTGGAAAAGCTTCCGAGCAGCACGGAAGCCCTTACGATTTATACCGCCAGTGGAAAACTGAGCATTGAGACGGTGAACGAATTCCTGCCCCGGCTGCGGGCGGAATCGGCCCAGAGAGTCATCCTCGACCTTAACGGCGTCACCTTCCTGGACTCCGCCGGGGTGGGCGCGCTGGTTTCAATCTTCGTCAGCCGGCGCAGCCAGGGCAAGGAGTTTGGACTTGCTGCGCTGCAAACGCAGGCCCAGGCGGTGGTAACCGTAGCCGGCCTGCAAAACCTGCTGCCGATTTATAAAACCATCGAAGACGCCAGCGCGAAAAAAGCCTGACAAGGGTTTTCCGCTGCGTTGGCACAATCGTGGCCTGGGAATGAATACCCTCAGGCCTGAAGGCCTGAGCTACAACGGGCGCTATCGGGGCGTCCAATTCGGATGGTTGGTGAACAACCCGTCCACAAACCCAATCTCGTAGGAAACAAATAGGCCGAAGCAGAGACTAAGTACACCGGAAGCTGTAACCAGTCCTCGATTCACCCAGGCAAATCGCGCCCCGGCATAGGAAAACGGCAGCGCCAGCGCAACGGTAATCAGCATCATCCCGGCGATGGTCCCCACTCCAAAAATCAGCAGATAAAACACGCCCCAGCGCGGGTTATGAATTGTGGTCAGCACCAGCAGCGCGACCGCCGCGGAGCCCGCCAGGCCGTGGATGATGCCGATCAGCAGCGGGCGCAGCGAGTGGAAAATGCCGAGTTTCGCAAACGGGCGCCGCAGCCAACCCGGCGCCGCCAGCGCTTCGCCGTGATGCTCCGCCGCCGGCTGGTGCTCATGCCAATGGTAGTGCACATGCGATCCGTGCCCATGAACGTGCACATGCTCCCCGATGACTCGCGGATGAGCAGGAGAAAACTTCTCGCTCAACCACCGCGTCACGCCGGTGAGATTCAGAACTCCCAGCAGGATCAGCATCAAACCCACCGCGAACTCCATCGTCAGGCCGACGCGCGTTGGGATGGCTACATTAAACAGAATGATCGCCGCGCCGACCAGCAGAATCGTCAGCGTATGTCCCAATCCCCACAGCGCGCCGATCCATCCGGCTTTGCCGATGGAGGGCTCGCGGCTGATGATCGTGGAAACCGCGATCACGTGGTCCGGGTCGGTGGCATGCCGCATCCCCAGAAAGAAGCCAATCGCCAGTATGGTCAGTCCGCTGATCATGGGTAAATCGGGAACGTCTCCGTTCCATCCGTCAAAACAGCAGGATACCGGAGATGGCGCCACCGCGCGAGGGATTCGTTTCACATATCACAGGTCCGCGATGTAGCTCAGGCCTTCAGGCCTGGGGGTTTTCAACGCCCCACTGCGATCTTGCCAGACCCATGAAAAGCCTCACCCCTGAAGGGGTGAGCTACAGGAATGGCGGAGGCTGCTAGGTTTTTTTCAGCAGCTTCATGAATTCCGTCGCCGTGTGCGGCAGGCGCGCGCCACGCCGCGAAATGATGTAAAGATGGCGCGGAATGCTCAACTGCTTAATTTTTACTTCCTTCAGCCAGCCGTGCTCCACTTCCCACGTCACGCACATCCGCGGCACGATCGCCACGCCCATTCCCATTTGCACGAAGCGCTTGATGCTTTCAATCGTGGGCATTTCCATGGGCATATCCAGCGCGGTGCGATGGCGCGCAAAAAGCTCGATCACCTTGCGGCGGAAGGGCGACTCCACGATGTGGGCGATGAAGGCTTCCTTCCCCAACTCCTCCACGTCCACTTCCTTGCGCTTCGCCAGGGGATGCTTCGGCGGCACCACGAGCGTCAGCTCGTCTTTCAGGATTTCGGTGGCTTGCAGTTGGGCGTCGCGGGGTATAAAGGAGACCGCGCCGAGGTCCAGCCGGTAATTCACCACCTCATGAGGAATGTCCCGCGAAAACATGCGGTGTACGCGAACCTGGACACCTGGATGAGCCTCGCGAAAACTTGCCAGGGCCGGCAGCAGGGCGTGAATCGAGCTCTCATTGACGCCCAGCGAAAGCTCGCCGCGCTTCAGCCCTTCCAACTCCAGCAGCCCTTTTTTCACTTCGTCGCGCAGGTTTAGCAGCCGCTCGGCGTATTCCCGCAGCAGGGTGCCGGCGTCCGTCAGGCGAACCGGGCGCGCCCCGCGTACGAACAGCGGCTGCTCCAGCGAATCCTCCAACTTGCGGATGGTCAGGCTGACCGCCGGCTGGGTCCGGTAAAGCCGCTCGGCCGCCCGGGAGAAGCTGCCCTCCTTCGCTACGGTCAAAAACACCTGTAATTCAGCAAGATCCATGCGTAAACCTCGTATCGGAGGGCACGTCTCTCAAACCCTCGGAAGGGTGAATATTTAGGATGCCGACAAGCCCGGCAGGGGGTGCAAGGAGCGGCTACCCTAAATCCTAGTATAAGATAGAATTATCAATTACAGAATGAAGATAAATTGGACTAGAACCCCTTGCCGTGCGTTACTGGTAGTTAATGTCTGGGAGTAGCTATGAGCCACGTACGAATCTTTGATACTACCCTCCGCGATGGCGAGCAATCGCCCGGTTTTTCCATGAACACCGAGGAAAAAATCCGCATGGCCCGGCAGCTTGCGGCCTTGGGCGTGGACATTATCGAAGCCGGTTTTCCGATCGCGTCCCGCGGCGACCTGGAGGCTGTGCAAGCCGTTGCGAAAGAAGTCCGCGACGTTCCCATCGCCGCGCTGGCCCGCGCCCGCAAGGACGACATTCTTGCGGCCGTCGAAGCCTTGAAACCCGCGAAATCGCCGCGCATGCACATTTTTCTCGCCACCTCTGACCTGCACCTGCAGGCCAAGCTGCACATTACCCGCGAGCAGGCGCTCGAAGCGATCGGCTCCATGATCAAGCTGGCGCGGAATCACGTGGAAGAGATCGAATTTTCCGCCGAAGATGCCGGCCGCACCGAGATTGAATTTCTTTGCAAGGCGTGCCATGTTGCGGTCGAGAACGGCGCCACGGTTCTCAACTTGCCGGACACTGTCGGTTATGCCGTGCCGGAAGAGTATGGCGCGATGTTCCTGAAGGTCCGCGAACATCTGGGCGACCCCGAGCACATTACCTTAAGCGCCCACTGCCATGACGACCTCGGCCTCGCGGTGGCCAACTCGCTAGCCGCGGTTCGCGCGGGTGTCCGCCAGATCGAATGCACCGTCAACGGCATCGGCGAACGCGCCGGAAATGCCGCGCTGGAAGAGATTGCGGTGGCGTTGGCCGTGCGCAAGGATAGCTTCGGCGTCGCCACGAAACTCAACTTGAAGGAACTTTACAAATCGAGCCGCCTGCTGAGCGAAATCACCGGCGCAGTAATCGCTCCCAACAAAGCGGTCGTCGGCGCCAACGCCTTTGCCCACGAAGCCGGCATCCATCAGGACGGCATCATCAAGAATCCGCTGACCTACGAAATTATTTCACCGGAGGCTGTCGGCGTGCCGTCGCGCTCGCTGGTCCTCGGAAAGCACTCGGGCCGCAATGCGCTGCGCCAGTCGCTCAAGGAGCTCGGCTATGAGGCTTCCGACGCCGAACTCGCGGAGTGCTATCGCCGGGTCACCTCGCTTGCCGATGAATCCAAGCAGGTACGCGCGCGGGACCTGATGGCGATCGCGCACGAAGTGATTCGCCGAAAGGCCGTTGCCGTGGGGAACGAAACGTCTTCTGCGGCGTAACTGTAGCTCACCTCTTTAGGGGTGAGGCTTTTCATGGCGTGGGCGAGATCTTGCCGTAGCAAGGAAAAACCTCAGGCCTAAAGGCCTGAGCTACAGGTGGCGGGGCGAGGGTTTTCATAACGCGGGCGAGATCGCGCCGTTGCAAGGAAACCCCTCAGGCCTGAAGGCCTGAGCTACAATTTGAAGAGGTTATCTCGGGGTGTTCAGGCCATGAAGTTGAAAAAGACGATCGTCCTTCTTCCCGGTGACGGCATCGGTCCGGAAGTTACGCGCTCCGCCGCCAACGTCCTGCAGGAATGCGCGCGCGAATTTCAGCACCAGTTCACGTTTGTGGAGATGCCCGTTGGCGGCGCCGCGATCGACAAGACCGGCACGCCGCTTCCCAACGAAACGCTGGACGCTTGCAAGAAAGCCGACGCAGTTTTTCTCGGCGCGGTCGGCGGCCCCAAGTGGGATTCGCTTCCGGTTGGCAAGCGCACCGAAAACGGACTGCTCGACCTGCGCAAGGGACTCGGCCTCTACGTCAATCTGCGCCCCGTAAAATTGCTCGAGCCTCTGCGAGGCATCTCGCCGCTCAAGGCCGACCGGCTCGGCGACCTCGATATGGAGATCGTTCGCGAACTTGCCGGCGGCATGTACTTCGGGGAGCGCGGGACCGTGAAGGAAAACGGCGTCGAGCGCGCGTTCGATACGGAATCCTATTCCACGCCCGAAATCGAGCGCATCGCCACGTTTGCTTTTGCGCGTGCCGAGGCCCGTTCGCGCCGTATCATCTCCGTGGACAAGGCCAACGTGCTCAACAGCTCGCAACTCTGGCGCCGCACAGTTTCCGCCATGGGCACCGTCTACCCCAACGTGAAGCTGGAGCACATGTACGTGGACAACGCCGCGATGCAGCTTACGCTGAAGCCCACGCAATTCGACGTGATGCTCACCACCAACATGTTCGGCGATATTTTAAGCGATGCCGCGGCCGCGCTCGTCGGCTCCATCGGCCTGATACCTTCCGCCAGCTTTGGCGCTTGCGCGCCGCTCTTCGAGCCGATTCATGGCTCCGCACCCAGCCTGGCCGGAAAAGACATGGCCAATCCCATCGGCGCCATCCTCAGCGCCACAATGATGCTGCGCGACACCTTTGGCCTGAGCCTCGAAGCCGATTGGGCCGAACAATCGCTCGTCCGCGTCCTCAACACCGGCGTCCGCACGCCAGACATCGCCGAACCCGGGAAGAAAACGGTCGCCTGCTCCGTCTTCAACGACATGCTGCACGACGAAATGCAGCGCACCTTCGAACACGCCGAAAAATACGGCTGGGGCGTCTAATTCTCTGTTTTTAACTTTGGGTGCGGTTTATCGGGCGAGCTTGGCGCTCGTAGTTTTGGGATCTGCGCCAGGTTGCATCGCGGTAGACAAGCTGCGGCTCGGCCAGACAATTTCCAGGGCAATTTGATGTTTCACCAGCATTCGGGAACGCCGATTGATATGTACTTCCAGCGTATTGGTGCCGTCAGCGTGCAGTTCGGAACTGTTCTCTTTCTCGGCGACGACTTCCTTGGAGCCATGGAGAACAGTCACACGGAGAACATGGTCACCGGCTTCAATGGGACAGTTGAAACGCAAAGTATCGCCGCGATGCGATGAGTCCAGCGGGGTCGTTAGAAGCAGATTGTCGTCGGAGTAGATGGCAAGAGTCTCTGACCCCACATCCGACACGACTGAAATGTTCAGAGAGGTTTGTCGCGTGGCTGGGAGTGCCGTATTCGTCCGGGATTTTCCGGGCGTGGCGGTTATCGCGCTTTTCGGTCCGGCGTCGCCCGCAACCGAGGGTTTATGAGCCACTGCGGGCAACCCTGCCGCTTTCTGAGCACCTTTTCCTCGCGGAACGTCGACCTTGGAGGGCTGCCGGCCCGAAGTCGTAATCGTCGCTGGCGTCCCGGAGCCTCTCGTCGGAAGAGCTTGGGCATCCGAACTCAGAGCGGCGGAGTTGTTTCCTTCCGGCGAAAGAAGTGAGAGCACAGGTTGCGAGGAAAGGGAAGGGGACTTCGCAGGTGGTGCGTCCGGAGAAGTCATGGCGCTCAGACCGGCTGCTGCAGGCGGCGCGGATTGCAAAGTCGAGCGGTGCGGCCGCAACTGGACGAGGAGAACCAGTGCAAGAACCAGGATTCCCGCAATGGCGCTGGTAAGCCAAACTTCGCTGCCCCGTACCGGGCGTTTCCACCAGGAAGTTGTGCTGCGCCAAGCGGTTCTTTGGGAGGGTTGATGGAGCGGACTGCGGAGTGCGGCGGTCGGCGCAGAATTCTCCCGCAAGGATGTCCCGGATGAGTTTGCCGCCACGGTTGCTGGCCCGGCTACCGCCTGCGACTTCTTGGAACGCGCCAGCGGGTATAGCGCGGCCGCCAGGTCCTGGGCCGTAGCAAAGCGCGCGTCTGGATTCTTGGCCAGGCAGCACATCACAATTCGATCGAATTCCGGCGGCAACGAGGGATTCAGATGCGAGGGCGGCGCGGGCGCCGAAGAAACGATTTGCCCGCAGACGGCGACAACGGAGCTGCCGTCGAACGGGTGGACACCCGTAGTCATTTGATAGAGGACAATCCCCAGGGAAAAGAGGTCCGAGCGCGCGTCTTGAGGCTGATCCAAAATCTGTTCGGGGGAAAGAAAAGCGGGGGTGCCGTTCAGCGTGCCGGAAGCAGAGACATGTGTCGCGTAACGCGCTATACCAAAGTCGCCCAGCTTTGGGCGGCCTTCTCTTGTTATCAGGATGTTCGCGGGTTTTACGTCGCCATGAATGATCTTGGCTTGATGAGCCTGTGACAGGGCGGTCGCCAGGTCGCCTCCCCACGCCGCCGCTTTTTCCAGGGGGAGAGGCGCAGTCTCCAGGGCCTTCTCCAGGGTTTCCCCTTCCACATATTCCATTACGAAATAGGGAAAACCGTTGTGGTCCGTGCCAACATCGTAGAGGCTGACGATCGAGGAATGCGCAAGTTGACCGACGATTTGTGCTTCGCGGAGGGACTGCTCCTGGAGTTGACGCGAGCCGAAGCCGCTTTGAAAGGTCTTCAGGGCCACGGTGCGGCCGATCAGAGTGTCCAGCGCCTTATCGACGCGGCTGGTCGCACCGGTTCCGAGGGTTTCGATCACTTCGTAGCGACTGGTCAAAGTTGGCATAGGCAGAGCCAGGGCGGGTGAATCGAGAGATGCCAGTGTCCCACGGCGACTGTCCGCCGAAAATGGCCCGGAGGTACTAGCGGCGAGAACTTCCGTACCAATTCCTCGACCCTGTCCTGCCAATCCACTTCACATTCTCACTTCACTTATGTGTTCGCTCCGGCTGCGTGCCATGCTCTTCGGCCCATTTTTTACTTCGCGGGCACGATGCTCCAATCCGTGAAGGGCACTGCCCTTCCGCTCCGGACAACTGTCGGCATCACGTGGTGGAATCCCTTATGATCTTTTGCGGAATAATCCAGCCGCAAATCCGGCCCCAGGCCTGCGTCGTAGTCATGCAGGGACTCCAGTGCGCGAATCAATCCCTCGCGGGTTGGTTCCTTGCCCGCTTTCTTTAGTCCTTCCACCAGCACCATCGCATCCACAAATCCTTCCAGGCTCACGAAATTGGGCTTCGCAGTGGGCGCGTATTTCAGCAGGGTCCGGCGATAAAGCGCGACCGTTTTCAGATCAGTGAGGTAATACGGGGGCACGACTTGTGTAATCACCATTCCGTCGGCGTCCGGCCCCGCCTCCTGAATCAGTTCGTCGGTGCCCACAAAGGACACCGTCGTGAAAAGCGGATGCCATCCCTTCAGATGCGCTTGTTTGAGGATCGGCGCGACCGTATTCGATGGTCCCACCAGGATCACCGCATCCGGGTTCGCCGCTCTCACCTGATCGATCGCGCTTCCCACCTGGTTCGTCTGGCGCACATAGGATGCAACGGCTACCGGAGCTCCCCCGTTCGCCGTCAATGCCGCCTGCACCCCGGAAAGCACGGCGGTCCCGAACGAATCATCCGGGTAAATCACGCCGATTTTTTTGTACTGCAAGGTCTTCCACAATCCATCAACCTGCGCCTGAGCTTCGTCGTAGTATGAAGCCCGCACATTCATCACCCAATGACGCATGGGCGTATACAACGTCTGCGCCCCGGTAAATAATCCGACCATCGGGATCTGGCTTTTTTCCGCCAGCGGCACATATTTGACCGCGGTTGGAGTGCCAACAAAAAAGCCCAGCGAAAATGGTTTATCCTGCATCAACTTGTCCCAGCAGCCCTGCGCCTTCTCCGGGTTATAGTCGTCGTTGAACGACACCAATTTCAGTTTCCTGCCGTTGATTCCACCCTGATCGTTCACCAGCTGAAAATACGCCTGCGCGCCTCGCACCGTTTCGCGCCCCAGAAACTGCGAGGGGCCTTCGAGGGCTGCACATGAGCCGATCACAATTTCCGTGCTGGTCACGCCCGGTGCGCTTTGTGCCCTGGTCTCCGAAACCCAGGCCGGCCCCAGGCACACCATCGCCGCAAGCATCATCGTTTCGCGTTTGCTCATAGCGCTTACTCCCTCGTATTGAACATATTGAAGCTTGGAATGGCCGCGAAAACCGGGGACTGATTCGCACTCTACTACCAGTGCAGGTTCTGGCAATGAATTATCTTGTGCAAAGACGCGAATCAGGCAGCCATGCGGGGAATATCAGGGAGGGCAGTCATCCAAGGAGCAACAATTTGCCGCCACATCCGATGGCGCTGTGGCGCAACTCATCCGGAACTTACGAGCGGCGGCGGCTTCCGCTCGTCTGTCGCCAAGGATTTTCGTTCACCGCTGCGAAACTGGCCTGCTTACGGCTTTTTCAATTCGGTCGGCGTGGGCTTCTGCTTATCCGTGATCGCCTGGGCTTCGGGCTTCGCGAGCAGGGAAGAGCCACGCTTCGCGGTGTGTTGCAGAGGCGAGGCAGAACCGATCGTCTGCTTCCGCGCTTGCACTGCTGCGGGCGCCTGCTTTATGGCAGGCTGAGCTGGCTTCTTGGCCACGGGCTCGTAAACATTTAGGACGCCCGCCTCCATAAAATGGTCCGAAGTTACTTCCTGCGCTTTGCTGGCGGGAGAAAAAAGCAGGGTTCCTGCAAAGCCGAGCAGGATCACCGGCATCTTCAACATATTAAAGGACTTCACGTTGCACCTCCGTTGCTGAAAAGTATTAGAAAACCCTAGGGTGAGATCATTGTCCCGGGCGCCTCCGGGGTGGCCAATAGAGCTCAAGTACTACTGTGTTCCAGATTGGCTAATAGCGCGGTCGCGCTGTTCCGGTCCCGAACAGGTCGATGCTTCCCCTTGTCAGCCCTGGCAATCCACTACACAATCTCTTTTCACCCATGCGCTGGCTCCGACTCCTCGGCATCGTTCTTGCGGCTGCTTTCCTCATTTTTTTCTGCGCGCTCTATGCGTTCCGTGCCGTCGCCCGCAGGCACATGCGCGAACTCGAAACGCGCCTCGCTACGCTTCCCGATCCGGCCGCTAACACTCCCTATCCGAAATTCTTTTTTCAGCGCGGCGTCAATTTCACCGCGGAATTTCCCGCTTTTTATGGCAACGATGCTGCGGTCGAAATGCTCAAGCAGCTTCCTGCCCACGGCATCAACTCCATCGCGCTGGTGCCCTACGGCTTCGCATCCACCAAGGAACCCAAGGTCCGCGGCTGGAACACCCGCTGGGAAGGCGATGCCGGCGTCACCCAACTCGCCCGCGTCGCGCATTCGCTCGGGATGAAAGTGCTGCTGAAGCCACAACTCTGGATGCACGGCGGCAATCCCGCAGACATCAATTTCCCCGGCGCGGCCGAAAACTCCGAGTGGTTCGCGCAATACCAGCCTTTTCTCGAGCATTACGCGCAACTCGCCTCCGCGATCCACGCCGACGTGTTCTGCGTCGGCGTGGAACTCGAAAAAATGTCCGGCAACGAGCAGGCCTGGCGCAAACTTATCGCCCGCGCCCGCGAACTTTATCCCGGACCGCTCACATACGCCGCCAACTTCGGCCCCGAATTCGAATCCATCAAATTCTGGGACGCGCTGGATTACATCGGAATCGACGAATACTATCCGCTACCCGATGACCTCTCCACGGCCGCGGTCGTTGAAAAAATCTCCGCCGTACAAGGGCGCTTTCAAAAGCCCGTCCTCTTCACCGAAGCCGGCTTCCCCAGCGTCACGGAAGCCAACCGCTACCCATATGATGGTTCATCGCGTCCCGTGGATTTAGAAATCCAAGCCAAAAGTTACGACGCGATTCTTTCCACCTTTTATGAGAAACCGTGGTTCGCCGGGGTCTACTGGTGGAAAGTCGGCACCAACGGCTACGGCGGCCCGGGCGATGCGTCCCACACTCCCTGGAACAAACCCGCCATGCAATCGATTGATCGCTGGTACCGTAGCGGCAAGCGCTAAACTGTTTCTTCACCGAAGAGAGTTCCATTTGGGGTTGAATTAAACTCAATCATGACAATGGTTTCTGAATGTCCCATTGACACCTATGCATCGCTTGCTGTTGAATAAGGAGAATAAAGGGGGCACATTGGCAGAGAAAGATCTTGTTGCGGCGATCGGCAAGAAGTACACAAAGATGAGCCGTGCCCGCCGCATCGGGACGATTCGTAGACTTTCCGCGGATGGTGTGGAATTTATCCGCCGGTTTTTCCCGGAGTTTTACGCTGAGGCTTTTCCCCAGACGGGCCGCTCGGCTTCCGGCTCGATCGAATCAGATTCGCGCCCTGAGCTATACGCAAAGACTCGTTAGCATCCAGTCCCAGCCGTTCACCCCATTTCACCACCAGATTTTTTCGCTCGTTGGTTCCATATACATTTTGAAGAATGGCTTTGAAGATTTCAGCGGGCTCCATTCCGCCCGCGAGCGCGGCTTCAACTGCCGCCTTCTTTTCCTTCTCAGTGAGGTGTTCCGAAACGCTGGATTTGACCATTGTTCACGCTCACGCTATTTCGAATTGGCTTGCCTAGCGCCCTGTTCCTAGTTTTCTATAGTCACTAAGAGTAACATGTGCCTTCTTAGCCGGGGCCAACTACTCATTCACAGCTAAATCTAAAGGGCCTGCCGGTGGTGCTGCGGGTAACCCTTCCTTGGTGGGCGAGCCTTTGCACGCAAGTGTTGATGAACGCAAGCGGATTGTTAATGCCTGCGAAGTTGTAACCCCAACTTAGGAGCGTATCGCGTATTTGAACGGCGCTCATGAATTTACCCGGATAACTATTCAGCACTGCCAGTACAAGTTCTGTCCAAGCGATTTCGGCCTGTACTTGCTGTCCGAGCGCATTTCGGAGTCCAATTTCCGTAGCTTGCAATTGCACGATTTCAGCATTCAGTCGGTCGCGCATTTGCTCCTTCGCGGCAATCTGTTTTTGCACTTCCTGGAGCGCCTTTTGGAAAGCATCAGTCACAGCATCACTATAAACATAGAGAGCATAGATGTAAAGCATTAGTTTAGATAAATCTATATGCCGTTGGCAGGAGGGAATTGACATTTTCGAGGCCAAACTTCGGCGTGTGACCAAACGGGCGGAATAACAAAAAAACCCGCCATAGCCACACTCAAAGCTAGCTTGGAAAGAGGGGTTCCGTGGCCAGGCGAAGGCAAGAAGGCTTCGGCAAGACGAAATTAGAGCACTACCAACGCCTGAGTGCGTCCATATTTGAAATCCCTAAGCTACTCATTATAAGAATGCTTGGTGAGGTGCGAGAATGATCAAACATCCGGAGCAGCTGGGTTTCAAGCTCGGTCTAAGAATTCGCATCTGCGAACCAGCTTCTATAACTGAGGACACGCGTGCCGCCTCAGAGGTCAGAGACGTTGTTTACGTCGCGCTCGCTGAGAGTGATGGTCCGCTCGAAAAAGGTGATGCCCTCAAGATAGGGCAGACCGGCGGAACATTGTCGGCACGATGGCGGTCCATGGCGCGCATCTTTCGTCGAGGAGAGAGTCTCAGGCCCAACGAAAGAGAGGATCGCCGAAGGTGGCTGGAGGCAGCCGACGGGAATGAGGTTTTCGTATGGATGAAAGCAGCGGGGAAGATTGAAATTCCTTATGCCAAGGGGCTTACACGAAGCCTCTTTTCCACCAGAGGGGCGGAAGAAGAATTCTTGGACCAGTATTATCAGCCAAAGTTAGGCAGACAACTGAACAGGAAGGCAACCGAGGAAACCGATTAAATTTTCCGACCCTAGTCTTGGGTCAACGCCGCAAGCCAACAAAATCCAAAGTAGGACACTACCAGGGCCTGCTCTCGGTTGCGAGAACCCCTTCGGGATGATAATTTTAATGATTCGTAGTTTCCCGGACAAAGGGTTGGGGGCCTGAAATCGTGAGGTCAGCCGGGGCAATCAGGGTTTTAGAACAGCCTCTCCCGAGGGGAACCTTATAGTCTTTCATAAGGACTGCCCTCCCCCCAGTTTGGCCGGAATACATAAGTTCATCTGAAAAATGCCAGCACCTTCTTCCAATCAGAGTCGCGGTGAATCCGGGCGTGTGCCCGGCGTAACGTATTGGCGTGTTGAGGGTTCGTTGCTCGAAATCAGCGCGCTGCGCAGCATCGGCTTTTTCAATTGGAACAGCCAGAGTTTTCTCGAACGCTGGGTTCGCCGCTCGGGAACGCTGGCGATGGGCGTCCTTCGTCCCCCTGCGTATCTTGCCAACCGCACATTTGCCACCCGGCTTCTGCACAGTGTCCTCAGCGGCATAACGCGCGACCGTCTCGATCTTCTTGGCGAAGAATATTTCCAGTACGAGCTCAAACCCAAAATGCGCCGCGAAGCCGTGGACAAATTGATTGAATCGGTGCGCAATGGCGACCGCGTCATCCTCGTCAGCCAGCTCCTCGAACACATCCTCCGCCCGATGACCGAATATTTTGGCGCCGAGGGTTTTATCGCCAATCGCCTGGAATTTCGTGATGGCGAGACCACAGGCCGCCTGAGCCAGCCGGTGATCCGCCCGCGCGGCCCGTTTGCCTGGCTGGCCAGCGGCTCCGCGGACGGCCGCATCTCCCGGGAAAAACTTCTTTCGCAACTCGGTTGGAAAGGAAACTCGCAACTCCTCGATGCGGCCGTGCAACCCGCGCTCCGCTCGCAGCTTCCCGCGCGCACTTCGGTCGAGCGGCTCAGCAGCACGCCGCAAGTAGCACGACTCTCCGTGCGCGATTCGCTTGCGGGCAAGCACCTGATGCTCATCGGCGTCACGGGCTTCATCGGCAAGGTCTGGCTGGTGGACCTGCTTGAGAAAATTCCCGATATTGCCAAAATCACCTTGCTGATCCGCCGTAACCGGACCACCTCTGCCCAGCGCCGCTTCGAAAAAATCGTCGAAGAATCTCCCACGCTCGACCGACTGCAGGAAATTCACGGCGCGAATCTTGCGGCCTTTCTGCGCGAAAAAGTGGAAGTCGTCGAAGGCGACGTCAGCCAGCCCGGCCTGGGCCTGGACGCCGCGACGCAAGCGCGCCTGCGTCGCTCTCTCGATGTGGTCGCCAACAGCGCCGGTCTCACCGATTTCAATCCCGACCTGCGCGACGCGCTATCTTCGAACGTCGATTCCACTCGATATCTTCTGGATTTCCTGCGCAAGTGCGACCACGCCGGCCTGATGCATCTTTCCACCTGCTACGTCGTCGGTATGCGCGACGGCCGCGTGAATGAAGAACTCCGCGCCAATTACAATCCCGCCGCTCATCCAGATTTCGATGCCGAAAAAGAGATCGCTTCGCTCCGCGAAATGATGCAGCGCATCGAAGCGCGCGCCGAAAGCCCGGAACTCGCGAAAGCCCTGCGCCGCCAGGCCCTTGGCCGCGCTGGCGATCCTGCGAAAGTCGCTCCCGAGGAACTCGACGCCGTCACCCGGCGCAATCGCGCCCGCTGGGTCCGCAACCGCCTCGTCCGCGCCGGCATGAAGCGCGCGCAGCACCTCGGCTGGCCCAACACCTACACGTTCACCAAAAGTCTCGGCGAATCCGTCCTCGCGCAGCAGGGCCGCGATCTAGCCATCGCAATCGTTCGCCCCTCGATCGTCGAGAGTTCGGAGCGGACGCCATTTACCGGATGGAATGAAGGGATCAACACTTCCGGCCCGCTTTCGTATCTGCTTGGCACCAATTTCCGGCAGCTTCCGTCGAACGAGCGCAAGTGCCTCGACGTCATCCCCGTGGACATGGTTACCCGCGGCATGACGCTCATCGCCGCCGCGCTCGTCCAGCGCAAGCAGGCGAACCTCTACCAGCTTGCGACTTCGGCGATTAATCCCGTCAACATGGCCCGCTCCATCGAGCTAACCGGCCTGGCCCACCGCAAGCATTACAAGACGCAGCAGGGCATCGAGCACTGGCTGAAGGTGAAGTTCGAAACCATTCCTGTCTCCAAGCAGCGCTATGAGCGCCTCTCCATCCCCATGCAGAAGGCGGTCGTCTCCCGCATCAACAAAGTCGCAACATCGCTCAACATCAGCAAGCCGCCGCTCGCCAAAGCCGAACGCGACCTTGTGCGCGCCGAAAAGCTCATCGAACTCTACGAACCCTTCATCCTCCACAACGAACACGTCTTCGAGTGCGAAAACGCCCGGCTCCTTTCCGCCGCGCTATCGCCCGAAGAAAAAAAGATGTTCGACTTTTCGCCGGAAACCATTGACTGGTGGGACTACTGGATTAACATCCACATACCGGCTCTCCGCCGCTGGTGCTACCCCTTGATGGAAGGGAGGCCGCTGGAGGCTCGCGAGCCGCGCGCCCTGAACTGGCCGGCGCCACCGGAGGAAGCTTCCGCGGCGATTCGCTGAAGCGCCGTCATCCGTCTATGGCTATATTCCTGACAGGTTCCACCGGTTATCTCGGCAGCTACCTTGTGGCGGGTGTTTTCACCGGCCACGCCGATCGCCTGAATCTCCTGGTCCGCGCGAAGAGCGAACAGGAAGCCCGGGAGCGGCTCTGGCAATCGCTGCAGCTGCACTTCGCGTTTCCCGAATTCTTGGAACACCTGAACTCGCGCGTGCGCATCTTTCGCGGCGATCTCACCGGTGAACGCTTCGGCCTCGGGGATGACGACTATCACGCGCTTGTTGATTCCACCGACTCCGTTTTGCACTGCGCCGCTTCTTTGAATCGCAAATCCGAAAAGCAGTGCCTCAACGTGAATCTTCGTGGCTCGCTCGAAGTCATCCAGCTTGCCCGACGCGCACAGAATCACCACGGCCTGCGCCGCTATTCCCACGTTTCCACGGTAGCCGTCGCCGGCAAACGCCAGAACGAGGTGGTCACCGAAGACGCTTCCATCGATTGGAACCGCTCCGACTACGATCCTTACGCCCGCACGAAAAAATTCTGCGAGCACATGGTTCACCAGCTTCTCCCCGACGTGACCCGCACGATTTTCCGCCCCGCCATCGTGCTCGGCGATTCCCGCCGCCCCGAAACCTCGCAATTCGATATGGTGCAGGCCTTCGATACCCTTGCGCGCTTTCCCGTGCTCCCGCTGCGGCCCAACGATAAAATTGACATCGTGCCCGCGAACTACGTTGGCGGCGCCATCGTAAAAATTCACCAGATGGAAAAACCGAATTACGGCATTTATCATCTATCTTCTGGGACCGGTGCGCAGACCTATAAAGAACTTACGGATGCGCTGGCCGAAATTGGCGGATGGTCGAAGCCCAGCTACCAGCCGTGGCTCGGCGGGCCGTTCTCCAAAACCGTGAATTGGCTGGCCTTCAAGGGCGGCCCGGTCGGGTATGGAGCTTCCTTGCTGAAAGTTTTCTGGCCATATCTCGATTGGAACACCGTCTTCGATAATTCCCGCGTCGTGCAGGAAATGGGCGAAGCGCCCGCGAAATTTTCTTCGTACGCCTACCCGCTTCTGCAGTTCAGCCGCGCGAACAAATTCAAATATCCCGCAAAACCCTGGCCCGCCGATGCGGGCAAAAGCTTCGTGGTAAACGCGGGGAGCGCTGGCGCATGACCGACTTTCTTCTCGTTGCCTGGGTCAGCGCCATGATCGAGTTCCGCTGCTTCGCCTGGAAATTCGGCATCGGCAAGCGCTGGACGCCCGGCGAAAAACTCAAGCTGCTCTTTGCCGGCTACAATGGCACGCGCAATACCGGCAGCGACGTCCGCGTACAGGAAACCCTACGTCAGATCCGGCACGTACTCGGTGCGGAAAACGTGGACTTTAGCGTGATGACGCAGAATTTCGATCGCACCCAAGGCTATTTCGAGGGTTCGCGCCAGGTGCATCTGCCCGACGTTTTCCCGCCGTTCCTTTTTCGCGAAGTCCACGCCAATCATGGCGTCGTTTCTTGCGAAGGCTCGATGTTCAAAAGTAAATTTGCCAACGCGCTGACCACGATGATGATCGGCTCGCTCGGCCTCGCGTCCGCCGAAAACAAGCTCTCCGTCGCCTACGCCGGTGATGCCGGCCACATGGACGATCTCATTGCGTGGATGTGCGCACGCTACACCCGCGACTCGCTCGTGATCACGCGCAGCCTCGAATCGCAGCAACTCCTCTCCGGCCTCGGCGTCCCGAATGAACTCGGCGCCGACACCGCCTGGACATTTGAGCCGCGGCCGCCCGAATACGCCCGCAACACTTTGCGCAAAGCCGGCTGGGACGAAAAAACTCCCATCCTCGTTCTTTGCCCGATTCATCCATACGTCTGGCCCGTGCGCGCTTCGATCGCCAAGTACATCGCGCGTGCCGCCACCGGGGCATTCAAAGACAGCCAATACCGCACGGTCTATTTTTTCGAATCCGGCGCCGAAGTCGATCGCAAATTCAACAACTACGTCGCCGGTTACGCGCAAGCCGCCAAAACGTTTCTCCAGCGACACAAAGTTTTTCCGATACTCGTGGCGATGGAGCGCCTTGATGCCGTCGCCTGCCGCGCCATCGAAAAAGAAATCCCCGGCACGCCGATTTTCACTTCCGACGATTACGACATGTTCGAACTCGTGTCGATCCTGCGTGCGTGCACCTACATGGTCTCCTCGCGGTATCACGGCATTGTCACCAGCATGCCCGCTGGCGTCGTTTCCGCCGGTGTCACCATGGACGAGCGCATTCGCAACCTGATGCGCGAGCGCGGCCACCAGCACCTGCTGCTCAACGTCGATGACCCCGATCTCGGTCCCAAGCTTCTCGACGTCATGGAGAAACTCGTCGTCGAGGCTGATTCCATCCGTGATTCGATCGGTCGTACCGTTGTCTCCAACCTCAAAGCGATGTCGCGCATGGCCATCTTCTTCGAGGACGAACTCCGCAAAACGTATCCCGAATTTCCCTTGCGCAAAGGCGTGCTGAGCTGGGAAGGCAACTTGCCCCCGTTCAACGAGAACTTGCGCAAACTGGTGGAGGAATACGATTCCTCTGCCGGCGTGCTGGCGGCGGGGCGCTGAAGCGCATGCCCAATTTTCTTGAAAACGCGCTCGCGCAATTGCAGAAGGCCTCCGGCCGTGTCGTCCTGCGTGAAATCCGCGGCACGGAATTCGTCAGCGTCTCCGGCGCGGAGCTTCTCGATCAGGTTGCCCGCGCGCGCTCCTATTTGCGCGGCGCAGGTCTGCGGGCGGGTGATCGCTGCGCCCTGCTTGGCCCCAATTCGATTCGTTGGGCCGCGATCGATCTCGCGCTGATGGCCGAGGGCCTCGTCGTGGTGCCGCTTTATTCCCGCCAAGCGGCCGCTGAACTCGCTGCCATGATGAAGGACTGCACTCCACGCCTGCTGATCGCGAGCGACGCCGCCATCGGCGAAAGCGTCGCGCAAATCTGGCCTGAAGTCCCGCCACGAGCCACGTTCGACGAACTTCTGCAGTCCGCCCCGCTGAAAAAGGGAATTGGCGGCCCGCCAAATCCCCGCCAGAGCGAAGACCTCGTCACCATCATCTACACTTCCGGCACTTCCGGCGAACCCAAGGGCGTTTGCCTCAGCACGAAGAATCTCGACCACATGCTTTCCTGCACCACCGGCTGGATCGACCATCTGGATAAAAGCAGCCGCGAACCTTTGCGCGTCTTTCAATATCTTCCCTTCAATTTTGCCGCTTCGTGGATCGTCATGATGTCCTGCCTTACCCGCGAGACCGTCCTCACGCTCTCCACCGACCTCAACAAGCTGGCCGAAGAAATCCGGCTTTCCGCCCCTAATTATTTTTTCAACGTGCCTACGCTTCTCGAGCGCGTGAAGCGCGGCGTCGAAGATGCCCTTTCGAAACGCGGCTCGCTTATCCGGTCCATCTATAAAAAAGGCCGCGCCGACTGGCAAAAGCAAAACGAGGGCAAGTCCTCGGGCGGGCTCTGGCACTTCGCCGCGCAAAAACTTATCTTCGGCAAAATCCGCGAACGCTTTGGCCCCAACCTGCGCGGGCTCGTATGCGGCTCCGCGCCGCTTGCTCCCGAAACACAGGAATTCTTCGCCATGCTCGGAATTCCCATCTGGCAGGTGTACGGCCTCACGGAAACCTGCGGCATCTGCACCATGGACGACCCGCGCATCGCCTCCGAGCCCGGCCGCGTCGGCCAGTCCGTACCCGGCATCGAAATGAAAACCGGCGAGAACGACGAAATCCTCGTCAACGGCCCGAATATTTTTCCCGGCTACTGGAATCGCCCGGAAGAGACGGCACGGGTCCTTGAAAATGGCTGGTTCCACACCGGGGATCAGGGCGAAGTGAATTCCCGTGGGAACTGGCGCATCAGCGGCCGCATCAAAAACCTCATCATTCTCAATTCCGGCCACAACATCGCTCCCGAACCCATCGAAGAAAAAATCGCCCAGCACCTTCCCGGCGCACAGCAGGTTGTAATCGTCGGCAACGGCCGTGGCTATCTCTGCGCCCTGGTCACCGGAGCAGTGGAGCCGAATTTCGTTCAGCCCGCACTGGACGTGGTCAATTCCGAATTACCCCACTACCGCCAGATTCGCAATTTCGCGATTCTCCCGGAAGTCTTCACCCCGGAAAACACCCTGCTGACCGCGAACGGCAAATTGAAGCGCGACGCCATCAACAAACGTTTCCAGGAAGAAATCGATCAGCTGTATAGCAAGCACGCCGTCGCCGCGGGGACCAACGCATGAGGAAAAAACGCCGCGATCTACTTCCCGTCAAAGAATTCCGCGGCAAAGGCCTCCGCTGGGAGTGGCGCGACGGCGTCGTCGAACTCACCCTCGACCATGAGCCCCTCAACGAAATCGGCACGCTTCTCCTCGGTGAACTTGAGCAATTCGCCGCTGCCATCGATACGCTTGCGCCGATCACCAGCGCCTGCATCATCACCAGCGCCCGTCGGGGCGGCTTCAGCGTCGGCGGCGATTTGAAAGAGCTCTACAACAACGCCGTAAAACTTCCGCCCAAGCAACGCGTCGCGGGACTACGAACCTTCATCCAGCGCATCCATCGCGTGGCGAACGCCATCGACGCCGCTCCGTTCATCACTGTAGCCGCTGTTCACGGCCTTTGCATGGGCGGCGGCCTCGAACTCGCGCTCCTCTGCGACCTCATCGTCGCCGACAAGATGGCGCGCTTCGGTTTTCCCGAGTTGCGCCTCGGCTTCATCCCCGGCTTCGGCGGCATTCCACGCCTGCGCCGCGACGTCGGCAACAGCTTCATCCGCGATCTGCTCTTCACCGGCCGCACCGTCAAAGCCGAAGCAGCGCACCAGGCTGGCCTCATCTCGCATTTAGCCGGCGAAGGCTACGCGCTCGAAGTCGCCCGCTCGATGGCCCAGCAGATCACCAAGTTCGACCCCGAAGCCCGCGTCGCCGCCAAAAAATTCATCAAGCCCATCCCCTATCAGGAACTTCGTGAAGAAGTCGAACTCTTCTGCAAGCTCTTCAACCGTCCCCAGGTCATGGAAAACCTCCGCCGCTTCGTCGAATCCGACGACCCCATGAAGCACCTCCCAGTCCCCCCCAAATCGTAATCTCTCTCCCCTCATCTCTGCGTCCTCTGCGTCTCCTCTCTTAACTCTGCGTTGAAATCCTTTTTTTCCTTCTTCCCACCTAGCCAAATGGCGGATGTCCCAAATTTCGCTCTCTGCCACTCTAACGATGGAGGTAGAAAACATGTCATCCGAATGGGCAACACTTTCGAAGGAGCTTGCCGAAACCACCGCCAAAGCCGGCGCGCATGCCGTCGCGGTTCACACCGAATCTCGCGGCTCGTCCAGCGGTGTAATCTGGCGACCCGGCGTTATCGTAACCGCCGAGCACGCGCTGCAGCGCGACGAAGATATCCGTGTGACACTGCCCGATGGCCAGGCAGCCGCCGCAAAGCTCGTGGGTCGAGATGCTTCCACTGACATTGCCGTCTTGAAGTGCGAGCAAGCCAGCACCTCTGTTCCGTCGTTCGGGGATACCACGGCGCTCCGCCCGGGCAATGTCGCGCTCGTCGTCGGTCGCACCCGCGCCAGCGGCCCAGTCGCCGCGCTGGCCTTCGTCAGCATGGTAGCGAACGAGCGCCGCCTCTGGGGAGGCCTTTCCCTCGCTCCGTACGTTCGCCTGGATGTTGCCCTGCAACGAACGGGAGTCGGCGGCGCAGTCGTCGACGCTGAAGGCCGCGTGGCCGGCATCGCCACTCCAAAATTCGCGCCAACGGGAGCTCTCGCTCTGCCGGTCTCCGCCGTGAACGGCGTGGTGGACGCGCTCCTCGCGCAAGGCCGTATTCCGCGCGGCTACCTCGGCGTCGGGCTGCAACCGGTTCGCCTCCCCGAGAATCTTAGAGAGACACTGCAACGCAAGGAAAAAACCGCCGCCATCGTACTGGAAGTCGAACCCGGTGGACCTGCTCACAATGCCGGCGTGGTAATCGGAGACATTCTTCTCTCGCTCGACGCCAAACCCGTCGCGCGCCTCGAGGATGTCCAGGCCCATCTTCACGGCGCGAACATCGGCAAATCCGTCGCCGCCCGTTTTCTTCGCGGCGGCGCGCCACGCGACGTCACCGTCACCATCGCGGAACGCCCCAACGGGAGCGCCTGAGATGAGCATCCGGGGACTCGGAGAAATTGCCGAACGCGTGCGCCGTTCCACCGTTCTCGTTCAGCCCGGCGGCCGCGGGTGCGGCTCCGGCGTGATTTGGTCGGACGACGGATTGATCATCACCAACGCCCACGTCGCGCGCGGCCCTCGCGCAAAAATTTCCCTTTGGGATGGCCGCGAATTTCAAGCTGAAGTTGCCGCAAGAGATTCGCGCCACGACCTTGCGGCTCTGCGCATTTCTGCGGTGGAACTCTCCGCGGTAACCAGTCGCGACTCCTCAGACATTCGGGCCGGAGAAATTGCTCTCGCCGTCGGCAATCCTTTCGGCTTTCTGGGTGCGCTCACCACCGGCATCGTCCACGCGGTTGGTCCCTTGCGGGGCCTTGGCTCTCGAAATTGGGTGCAGTCCGATGTCCGCCTCGCGCCAGGAAATTCCGGCGGGCCGCTCGCGGATGCGCAAGGCCGCGTCATTGGCATCAATTCCATGGTTGCGGGCAGCCTCGCGTTGGCCATCCCCAGCAACGATGTGCGCCGTTTTCTGCAAGCGCAGACGGACAGGAACTGGCTTGGCGTTACGCTTACGCCCGTTCGGCTTCCGCTCGCCAGCCGCCAGGAGATTGGCCTCCTCGTGCTTGGTGTCGATCCATCCGGCCCGGCGTCTCTGGCCTCGCTGCTGCCGGGTGACATTCTCCTCGGCTCCGAAAAAAAATCTTTTCGTTCCACGGCCGATCTAGCCGACGCCCTCGAAGAGAATGGAGGCGGCTTGTTGCGTCTCGTCTTACTGCGCGGAGACTACACGCGCGTGCGCAAAGTCAGCGTGCAACTCCGCGCCAGAAACAGGCAGGGGGGAGCCGTCGCCGCGTGATCCGCGTGCTCATCGTCGCGGCCGCGGCCCGCGCCCGGCGAGCGCTCGAATCCCTGCTTCACACACAGGGCTTTGAGGTCGTGGGCAGCTTCGCCGTACTCGAAAACGCGGCCGACGTATTCGCCGAAAAGGGTCTCGATGCCATCCTCATTGACGCAAGCGACGCCTCGCTGGATGACCTCTTCGCATCTCTGCAGGAAACTGGCGTGGCGCGCGAAACACCGGTGATCCTTCTGCTCCCGGAAGCTTCCTCTAGCGCGGTTTCCAAATCCTTGCGTCTCGGCGTGCGTGGAATTCTCCCGCCCTCGCCGGAGCCCCGGCAACTGGCTGCCGCGCTCGAAGCCGTCGTTCGTGAACTGGTTGTGTACCACTCCGATCCAGCCTCTCCGCTTCGTCCCGCTGCCAGCCGTGCTGTTCATGCAGACGAATTGGCTGAACCCCTCACTCCTCGCGAGAGGGAAGTGCTGCGCCTGCTCGCCTCCGGCCTCGGCAACAAGGAAATTGCCGCAAAACTCAAAATCTCCGAACACACCGCGAAATTCCACGTCGCCTCCATCCTCGGCAAACTGGGCGCAGCCTCCCGCGCCGAAGCCGTCTCCATCGGCATGCGCAACGGCCTCATCCTGTTGTAGTGGCCGGTCTTAAGACCGGCCACTACACTTGCCGCCCCGTTTTCCTTCCCGCCCCGGGAATGTTAAATTGAATGGGTATGCGCACCATCGAACAGACGACGCAGGAGATCCTTGAACTCGCCACGGTTCAATTCAAGGTTCCCGCGGGCACCCTCGCGGCCGACGATGATTTTTACAAGAAACTCGGGATCGACAGCCTGCAAGCCCTCGAGATGCTCTCCCGCCTCGAAAATCATTTCCGCATCGAGCTGCCCGACTACGAAGTTCAGGGCGTCAGCGATTTCAAAACCCTCGCCCAGCGCATTCAAGCCCGCCTCTGATGCTCGATTTGAAAAAATATAATTCCGTCGGCGAAGCGCTCCGCGACGCCTTGGAAACTTGGCCCACCGAAGTCTGCCTGATCGAATCCGACCGTGGCGAGGAAAAGCAGCGCCTCACCTATCGCAATTTCAAGGACAAGGCCCTCCCGCTCGCCAAATCGTTGCAGGATCTGGCTATCCGTCCCGGCGACCGCGTCGCCATCATCATGACCAATCAGTCCAAGTGGCTGATTTCCGCCTACGCGATTTTTTTCTGTGGCGCCACGCTCGTGCCACTCGACTTCAAGCTCAAGCCCGAAGAGCAGTGGCAGCTTCTGAAACACTCCGGCGCGAAAGTGCTGATCACCGAATATGGCATCTGGCGCCAGCTCTGCGGTTCCCCCGCGCGATCCGCTGCCGCAAACCTGGTAGCCGTGCTCGCCACCGAAGCCCCCGAAAACGCAGACATGGCCGGCGCCGAGCGCTGGGAAAACGTCAAAGGCGCCAACGTTCCCGTCTTCGTCCCGCAAAAAAGGAACGACATCGCCTGCATCGTTTATTCGTCCGGCACCGGCGGCACGCCCAAGGGCTGCATGATGACGCACGAAAATTATCTCGAGCAGTGCATGGCCCTCACTTCGCTCTATCCTTTTTGGCCGGGCGTGCGCTACCTCAGCATCCTTCCCACGAACCACGCCATCGATTTCATGGTCGGCTTTTTCGGGCCTTTCACCTGCGGCGCCGCAGTCGTTCATCTCCGCACACTGCGTCCCGAATATGTCCGCGAAGCTTTCTCGAAATACGAAATCACGTATGTAAGCCTGGTGCCGCTGGTCCTGAAAAATCTGCAGAAGGGCTTGCAGGCGCGTTTCGACGCGCTTCCCGAATCCAAACGCAAAGCCCTCGATGCCATGCGCAAGATCAACGGCGCGCTCACCAAAGACCGGCCGCGACTGTGGCTCAGCCGGAAGCTTCTCGCCGAAGTCCACTCCGCCTTCGGCGGCAAGCTCGAAGCCATCATCGTCGGCGGCGCTTTCACTGAGCCGCAGACTCTGCAGTTTTTTTACGATTTGGGAATTCCCGTTGCCAACGGCTACGGCCTCACCGAGGCCGGCACCGCGGTCACCGTCAACGATCTAAAGCCGTTCCGAGCGGATACCGTTGGCAAGCCGCTCCCCGGCATGGAAGTGCAGATCCGCAATTCAGACGGTGACGGCATCGGCGAAGTCACCGTCCGCAGCAAAACCGTGATGGCCGGCTATCTCAACGAACCGGAGCTTACCGCCGAAACCATCGTTGATGGCTGGCTGCGCACCGGCGACATGGGCCGCTTCGATTCCACCGGTCATCTGCAGCTTTCCGGCCGCAAGAAAAACATGATCGTCACTGAAGAAGGGAAGAATGTTTACGCCGAAGACGTCGAGCAAGTTTTCGAAGGTCTGAAGGTCAAGGAGTTCTGCGTGTTCGCCGCCAACTTCATCTGGCCACGGCGTTCCATGCTCAACGAAAAACTTCTCCTCGTAATCCACCTCGAGCACGGCGAAGCTCTGACGACGGAGCTCAAGTCCGAACTCTCCATGCGCAACGCTCGCCTCACCAATTACAAGCGCGTCCATGGCCTGGTGATTTATCAGGAAGATTTTCCGCTGACCGCTTCGCTGAAAATCAAGCGCAGCGAACTGGCGCAACGCCTTTCCGCCCTCGATCGGGAGCAAACCATCCTCCCAATCTGACAACTGTACCTCACCCCATCAGTGGTGAGGGTTTTCACAGCCCCGGCAAGAATCGCGCCACAGCTATGAAAACCCTCCGGCCTGAAGGCCTGAGCTACAAACCCGATAACCGATGAATTTTTCGCTGCGACTTCAGATAGAATGCCGAATCCGGTAAAACCGTGACCGATAAATTTCTAGCCATCGTCAATCCGGCGGCGGGCGGGGGCCGCTCCGCAAAGCTCGCCGGAGCGCAACTCGCCCGCCTGAAACAAGAAGGACTGCGCGTGGACGCGATCGCTTCCATGGCCCCCGGCCACGCCGTGCAGCTCGCCCGCGAAGCCTACGACCAGGGCTATCGCCGCTTCCTCGCCGTCGGCGGCGACGGCACCGCCCACGAAATCATCAACGGCATCTTCTCGCGTGAAGGGCAAACCGACCGAGTCGAGCTGGGCTTCCTCCCCATGGGCACCGGCAATTCCTTCCTGCGCGATTTCGCCGACAAGGGCGCCAAATCTTCCGTCGAAGCGCTCGTCGCCGGCCGCAAGCGCCGCGTGGATGTGCTGCGCCTCCGCCACGCTAGCGGCACTATCTATTCGTTCAATCTCCTCAGTGTTGGTTTCACCGCCGACGTCGGCGCGCTCGCCAACCGCCGCTTCAAAGCCTTCGGTCATCTTGGCTATCTTCTCGGCGTTTTCGTGCGCGTCTTGCAGCTCAAGCCCCGCGCGTTCAAGCTCCGCTGCGATGATGATTCAGCGTGGGACGAACGCCGGTGCCTCTTCCTCACCTTCAACAACAGCAAATACACCGGTGGCACCATGATGATCGCTCCCACCGCCGATCCCACCGACGGTTACATCGAATTCGTCCGTTGGGGCCCGATCGGCCGCCTCGGCCTGCTGAAAATGCTGCCGCGCCTCTACGACGGCACGCACACGCAGCACCCGCTCTCGGAAACCCGCCGCGTCCAGCTGGTGGAATTTTCGCTCGACGACTCCGTGGATGTGATGATTGACGGCGAAATCGTTAGCGTGAATATCCAAACTCTCGACATCCTGCCCGGCGCAATGGACGTCTACGTATGAAGCGTCTGTGGGAAGTCCTGCGCAGCGCGTTTCTCTGGGGCATGAGCTGGCTGCACTTCCTGTTCGTTGTCCCCGTGCTGATCGCGCTCGCCGTCGTTCTCGATCCGCGCAAGCACGACTACCTTCAGCGCGGCCTCTGCCGCCGCATTGCTTTTTTCTCCGGCGCGAAAGTGGTGGTCAAGGCGTCGCCCGGGTTCGACGCCACCCGCACCTCGTTCTTCATGGTGAATCACGTCAACCTGTTCGATCCCTTCATCCTTTATTGCGCAATTCCGCAGCTCGTCCGCGGCTGGGAACTCGAATCCCATTTCCGCATTCCGGTTTACGGCTGGCTGATGAAGCGCTTCGGCAACGTCCCTGTGCCGAGCATCCGCAGCCCGAAGGATCTGAAGCGCCTCTGGCGCCTCACGCAGGAAGCCATCAACAGCGGCGTCAGCCTGATCATTTTTCCCGAAGCCAAGCGCACCCGCGACGGCCACCTCAACGACTTCGAAGAGGGTGGCTTCCGCCTCGCGCAGCAGCTCGGCGTCCCGATCGTGCCGGTAAGCCTCGCCGGCTCTTTCCACCATCTCCGCACCGGTCACTGGCTCCTCCGCCCCGCCACCATCACCGTCCATCTTCACGACACAATCGAAACCAAAGGCCTGACCAAAGAAGGCATCCCCGCCTTGAAGCAACGCGTCCGCAACGCCATCGCCCCTCCAGTCGAAGCCTCGTTGCAGCCCGGTTCTGAAGCGTCCTAGTCAATCAAGGATTTTGTGGATCGAAAACAGAAAGGCCTTCCAGCGTAGCTGCCGTCTTGAGTTGCTTGTCGGAAGTGGCGAATTCAAGGACACCGGGGTTAGGGCCAAACGATTTTCCCAGTCGCAAAGCGTCTCGCAACCACAATGCCGACGCCAGGTGTATGGCGTCTGAACCTTTAAGGGGATACTTCCGCACGAGGCCGGGGACAAACCCCAGGACTCCAACGGTCAATTCGACGTGGCCGATCGTGAACAGCCAATCGTCTTGAAATTGAGTCTGGACTCGATCGTTTTCATCCGGTTGCAGCAGATTCTCTCTAAATTTCCGGGCAAATGCGGCGAAAACTTCCGCGTAACCCACATCCGAGAGGAATACCACCTGCGGCCGCAGCGACGCTTGTTTTATTTTTGCCTGGACCGCGGGTGATCCGGGTTCTTGGATGTACTGCTTCACAAGGACGGACGAATCCACGTACAACACTAACGGCGATCCTCTATGATCATCTCAGAGGCGAGCTTCCCTCGCGAAGGGATCGCTTTGAAACTCTTCATCGGACGCTTCGGCAAGCGTATGAACCCTTGCGCCTCCAATTCTTTCAATCGAGCTTCCAGCGAATCAACGGGATCCCCTTCCGCATCAGGAGGGCTTAGCTTTGCGACAGGTTGGCCACGGTCGGTGATCAGGAGGGTTTGGCCCTTGCGCACGGCTGCAAGGTATTGCCCAAGGCGATTCTTGAATTCACGGCTTCCGACTTTGCGCATGTAGCTACCTCGTACTAATTGTAGCTACAAAGCTGTCCGAGGGCAATTCACCAGATAAGGATGGGTGCTTGTCTTCACTGGTCGTCGGACACGGGTCACGCCCCTCTAAATCCCGGCAACACCCGCCCTGCCCGCGTCTCCTGCCACGTATAAAAAATCCGGTGGATCACCGTGATCGTCGAAATCACAGCGATCACCCAGAGCACCTGCGCCATGCGGTTGAACATCCCGCCGATGATGAGCAGCACCAGCCGCTCCGGCCGCTCCATGAATCCCACCTTGCACAAAGGTATCAGCGATTCCGCCCGCGCCCGCGCGTAGCTCACCATCACCGAGCCCGCCGTCGCCACCGCCGCCAGCATCACGTACGGCGTCCGCCCGCTCACCGAGTAATACACCAGCAGCCCCATGTAGAGCGCCATGTCGGCGTAGCGGTCCAGCGTCGAATCGTAAAACGCGCCGAACGCGGTCACGCGGTTCTGTCGCCGCGCCACCTGCCCGTCCAGCATGTCCAGGAATCCCGCCATGAAAATAATGATCGCGCCGGTGCGGAAATTTCCTACTGCGAAGCTCGCCGCCGCGCCGAAGTTCACCACCAGCCCCAGAAAGGTCAGCAGGTTGGGATTGATCCCCGTCGCCGCGATCGCGCCCACAATGCGGTCCAGCAGCCATTTCGAGCCGATGCCAATCGCGCCTGTAAATGTCGCCATGTTTTAAGCCAACCGAAATGATACTTCAGCCTGCCCTATGGACCAAATTCCGCCGATTCGCGGAACTAGTCCACTTTCCAATCCTCGTACCCGCAGTCGGACGATAATTTCCGAGGAGCCGACCACCCGAAAGCTGGCTGGGACACTCAGTACAACAGCGTTTAAGGGGAGTAACGAGAGATTGTCGCGCGTAGACACCTGCAAGGATGAGGGTCACTCCGACGCCTCTTCAATCAAAAGAGTTACCTCTTCATCAGAGGACGACCGTTCCTTTTTCTCTATGAAAAAAGGCAGCCTTAGTGCTGCTGCCAAAAGCAGGACATGAATGAGGCTGAGCAGCATGAAGGTCGCGGTAAAGGCGCTGGAGATGCCGGTCGCCGGGTGCGCCATACCCAGTCTCCATCCGAGAAAAGTAGCGCACAGTGTCGTCAGAGTGGGCCCTCCGAGACGCTGAACTATATTGAGTGAGGTCGTCGCCATCGGCAGGTGTTCTTTCTCGACCGAAACGTAGGCAGAGGTAATAGACGGAATGCCGACCGTGCTCAAACCCATCCCGCGGACGAAGAGCGTGCATACGAGCAGGGGGAGAGACATGCCGTGGCTGGCAAGAAAAAAGAACGGCAGTGTCCCGGCTAAGGCCAAAAAGGCACCGCTGCCAGCTACCCTGCGGATTCCGAAGCGCAGCGTCAGCACGCCGACCATCGGATACGTGCAGATCATGCCCAGTCCGAGAGGAGCCACCATCACAGCCAATAGCCAATACACTCCAGCGGGCGGTCGACTTGATACTCGGCGATTGTGGATAGATTGGCCGATACCAAATCAGTGCGACTCTTCGAACAGGTGCGCGACCCGCTCTGTGCTTCCTCGCGCCCACGCCGTGTTCGACGCAAAACCTAGC
>Ga0210387_10000055_pt1 | contig 82738 bp, 82 predicted proteins | sample IncBWC7OmetaG_FD_160108 | JGI IMG/M metagenome (GOLD analysis project Ga0210387, IMG submission 160108) | Forest soil microbial communities from Barre Woods Harvard Forest LTER site, Petersham, Massachusetts, United States - Inc-BW-C-7-O ...
ATTAATATCCCTGTGGGGTGGCCGGGCCGTATAACCGCATAAATAAATAGCTTCTAATAAAAAAGCATCTGCCGTACGAAAAACGCTGCCAACATTGTGCATGCTGCGGATATTGTCCATCACCACTATTACCGGTATCTTTTCTGACCGTTTAAACTCATCCACCGACTTGCGGTTTAGCTCATCCATGGTTAATTTTCGCATCTCCCAAAATTATAGGCAAAAGTAATTCACATTGGGGAGAAATGGGGTTTATTAAAGTTGATAAAACCATATTTTTGTAGCTTATGGCCAAGGCAACCGGGGAAACTCCATTAATGCAACAACATAGTGCTATCAAGGCACGCTATCCAGATGCTATTTTACTATTTAGGGTAGGCGATTTTTATGAAACTTTTGGTCAGGATGCTGTTAACGCATCGGCAGTATTGGGCATCACATTAACCAAAAGAAATAATGGCAATGCAGATTCTTCTCAGCTGGCAGGATTCCCTCATCATTCTTTAGATACTTATTTACATAAATTAGTGAAGGCTGGTTATCGCGTAGCCATCTGCGATCAATTAGAAAATCCTAAAGATGTAAAAGGAATTGTAAAACGCGGCGTAACCGAATTGGTGACGCCAGGTGTTGCTACCAGCGATAAATTATTAGAGCATAATAAAAATAATTTTTTAGCGGGTTTACATTTTAATGAAAATAAAATAGGTATTGCTTTTTTAGATATCAGTACCGGAGAATTTTTTCTGGCCGAAGGCGATAAAGAATACGCTGATAAATTATTACAAAGCTTACAGCCGGCAGAAGTTATTTTTCAGCGTAACCAGCAGAAAAATTTCAAAGAAACCTTCGGCTCTAAATTTTTTACCTACACTTTAGATGAATGGATCTTTGCAGATGCATATGCAACTGAAAGCTTATTAAAACATTTTGGCACACATAGCTTAAAAGGTTTTGGCGTAGAAGGGATGTTTGCAGGCATTGTTGCTGCCGGTGCAATATTGCATTATTTAAAAGATACAGAACATCCTAATCTAGGACATATCACTTCTATTCAAAGGATCGATAGGGAAGAACATTTATGGATGGATCGCTTCACTATCCGCAACCTTGAATTATTTGGCGGAGCCGAAGGGAGCAACACTTTATTGAAAGTGATAGATAATACGGTCTCACCAATGGGCGCACGTATGTTGAAACGCTGGATGGTATTACCGTTGAATAATATCATCAAGATCAACGAACGTTTAAACACGGTTGAATTTTTGATAAAAGAAGTAGACGTTAGAACGCAGATAGCGGCACATGTTAAACAGGCCGGTGATATTGAAAGACTGGTGAGTAAAGTGCCACTGAAAAAAGTGAACCCGCGCGAAGTATTACAAATTGCCAAAGGCTTACAACAGGTAGATGCGATCAAAACCATTTGCGCATCTATTGGCAATGATTATTTAAAACGTTTGGGTGATTCTTTAAACCCCTGCAAATTAATTTTAGAAAGGATTAGTAAGGAGATCAATGAAAACCCTCCGGCTTTAGCCAATAAAGGCGGCGTGATCGCAATGGGCATCAATGAAGAATTAGATGAGCTAAGAAAAATATCAAGCGGCGGTAAAGATTATTTGTTAGAGCTGCAACAAAAGGAAGCACAGGCAACAGGTATTTCTTCTTTGAAAATAAGCTTCAACAATGTGTTTGGTTATTATTTGGAAGTGACCAATATGCACAAGCCTAAAGTTCCTGAAACATGGATACGTAAACAAACACTGGCAAATGCAGAACGCTATATCACACCGGAATTAAAAGTCTACGAAGAAAAAATACTCGGCGCAGAAGATAAAATATTGCAGATTGAATTGCAGCTGTTTGAAAAGCTGTTGAATGAATTGCAGGATTATATCGCGCCCATGCAGATCAATGGGAATGTTTTAGCAACATTAGATTGCCTGACTTGCTTTGCCAACAACGCGCTTCATTTCAATTATAAAAAACCATCGATCAGTGATGGTAATATATTAGACCTGAGAGATAGCAGGCACCCTGTGATCGAAAGAAATCTGCTGGTAGGCGAATCATATATTTCCAACGATATTTTTCTCGATCCTGAAACGCAGCAGATCATTATTTTGACCGGTCCGAATATGAGCGGTAAGAGTGCGATCCTTCGCCAGACTGCCCTAATCACGTTGATGGCGCATATGGGTAGCTTTGTGCCGGCATCGGATGCAAAAATTCCGCTGACAGATAAAATATTTACAAGGGTAGGAGCATCAGATAATTTAAGTGGTGGCGAAAGTACATTCATGGTAGAGATGAATGAAACTGCTAGTATTATCAATAACATTACTTCCCGAAGTTTGATATTATTAGATGAAATAGGAAGAGGAACATCGACTTATGATGGTATCTCTATCGCCTGGAGTATTGTTGAATATTTACACAAAAGCCAATACTCACCCAAAACATTATTCGCCACGCATTACCACGAGTTGAATGAACTCGAAAACAAATTTGAAGGCGTAAAAAATTATCATGTTACTAATAAAGAAGTAGGTAATAAAATTATCTTCTTACGTAAGCTGGCTCCGGGCGGCAGCACACATAGCTTTGGTATTCATGTTGCCCGTATGGCCGGTATGCCACCATCATTGATCGATAGGGCCAATGAAATTTTAGTTCAATTGGAAGAAACGCATGTAGGCAGTCCGATCGAAGATACCGTGAAACAAATCGCCGCGCCGAAAATGCAGCTTAGCATTTTTGATGCCCATTCAGCTACTTTTGATGAGATAAGAAAATTATTAGAAAGCACAGATATTAATCGGTTAACGCCGGTTGAGGCGCTGCTGAAATTGCAGGAAATCAAAGGATTTTTGAAGTAATAAGGAAATGTTCAATGCTCAATATTCAATGTTCAATTCTCAATTATAAAACTCCTTACTATTTGAAGTTCATCAGTTGAACATTGAATATTGAGCGTTGATAATTGAACATTAAAAAAATAACCCACGAAATTTCGCGGGTTATTTTTTTAATAATATCTGGTAATATTTACCATTTATAATTTACCATTTACAATTAGTTCCTATCTCTGCTATAGGTTCTTTTTCTTCCTTCGCCGCTACCACCACGATGTTCTCCGCCTCCTCGGTTTTCACCACCACGATCTCCGCCTGGTTTAAACCCACCGTCAGCTTCATTCATTCTGATTGAGCGGCCACTATGTTTTTTGCCATCCAATGCACTGATCATTTTTGCTGCAGAGCCTTTATCAACTTCTACCCAACTATTCATTTCTTTCATGTCAACACGGCCAAGCACTTCTTTTTTTAGATTGCTTTCATCCAAAATGAATTGTAAGAAATTCGCTTTGTAAAAACCGTCTTTCGTTCCAAGGTTGATGAACAATCTTGTATAACCGTTATCGCGTTGGTTGAAATTGCTTCTTTCTTTTCTGCTATCATTATCTCTCGGAGCAAAATTGCCATCCCTGCTATCTCTGGCCGGAGCACGCATATTTGTATTCAGGTCCTGCGCATTTTCGTAATATTTCAAGAAATGATCGAACTCTAATGAAGCAACTCTTTGTAAAATTTCTTCTTTAGTGATGTCCTTGAATTTTTCCTGAAGATCAGGCATATAAGTTTCGTAATCGCCGTTAGATACATCGGCCGACATTAATTTATCCATGAAATGGAAAAATTGTTTGCGACAAACTTCTTTACCGCTTGGTACGTCTATTTTATGGAACTGAGAGTTAACCATTCTTTCCAATTGCTTGATCTTGAATGTTTCTCTTGAATGACAAATTGATAAACAGATACCTGTTTTACCGGCACGAGCCGTACGGCCACTTCTGTGTGTGTAGACTTCAATATCATCAGGTAATTCGTAATTGATAACGTGCGAAATTCCATCAACATCAATACCACGAGCCGCAACATCCGTTGCGATCAATAGCTGTAAATGTTTTTGACGAAAGCGGCCCATTACTTTATCACGTTGTTGCTGGGTTAGATCACCATGCAATGCTTCGATCTCGTATCCTTCTCTTGTTAATTTTTCTGCTATATCCTGTGCATCTAATTTGGTACGGGTAAAAATGATACCATACATGCCCGGATTAAAATCGATCACTCTTTTTAATGCTTCGTAACGCTGGTGTGCTGCAACGGTCATGAATTGATGATCGATATTTGCGTTACCGCTGTTCTTTTTACCAACTGTGATTTCTTTAGGATTTTCCATGAAGTTCTTAGCGATCGCTCTAACTTCAGGTGGCATTGTTGCGCTGAACAACCAAATGCTTTCTCTGTTGATCGTGTTCTTCAATACAAAATCAATATCATCTCTAAAGCCCATGTTCAACATTTCATCGGCTTCATCTAATACTACATATTTTACTTTTTGAAGATCGATCGCTTTACGTTCGATCAGATCAATTAATCTACCCGGTGTTGCAATAACAATATGCACCCCTTTTCTAAGATTCTTGATCTGCATCATGATCGATGTACCACCATAAACCGCTTCTGTATAAACACCTTTAGTGTGTTTCATAAAGATCATCAGGTCATTGGTTATTTGCAAACACAATTCTCTTGTCGGACAAACGATCAACGCTTGCGGATGTCTTTGTGCAGGATCTATTAAATGTAATAACGGTAAACCAAATGCGGCAGTCTTACCTGTACCGGTTTGTGCTAATCCAACGAAATCTGTTGTTCCTGATAATAAAACCGGGATAGCTTGTTCCTGAATGGGGGTGGGGTTTTCGAAACCTAGATCGGTTATCGCTTGTACTAATTGTTCGTTTAAGCCTAAGGCTTGAAATGCGTTCATGTAAAATGTTTTAATGTTTACATGATAGCCACTTACCTGTTGTTAATTTGGGAAAACACCTTTAAACTGAATTAAAGTATCAAAATCAAAACTAATTCCAACAGCCATTAAGGCTCTTCATGCAATACTCGTAAATAAATAATTCCCGCAAAGGTAAGCTTTTTTTGTGGTAAAACCCAATAAGCTTAAAAGTAACGTAGATTTAATAGGGTACGGATTTTTTATTTTATCAAAAAGCCAAACAATATTTTTCTCTTTTTGATCATCATCCAGACAATAAATATTAAGACAAAAACAAACCAGATATTCGTAACGGCAACAATTGCATCGATACAAAAATCCCATCCGTTTTCAAATGCGGCAGACATGCGGCTAATAAAAGACGGCGTATGCATTGAAGCAATATTGGTGTTGGGTACAATAGATTTTACAATCGAAGGATCCTGACTTAAAGTAATATTTACCTGGCTGTATTTTACCTGATCGTTCAATTTAATATTATCGATCACTGTCGCGTTTCCCTGAATGTCATTTTCTAAAATATTTTTTTGAACCGCATCTACCTGGTTTAATTTATGGGGTTCATTGTCGGTATGCGCCTGCATTTTTTCTGTATACTTATTTTGCGCGTTTATATCCATTTCATTGCCCAATATTTTTAAGCTCACATCTTCTACCGCGATATCGCGTGTATGTAGAAAGCCGATTTTTTGTTGTATCAATTGCATCATACTATCCAGTTCTTCGGCAGGTACAAAAATTGTAATCACGTTTGTTGTATTGTAAGTCGATACTTCACACAATGAATCTTTTGAATAAGGAAACTGTTGGGTGTTGGTGATCTCATTTTTTAAAACGGCATTTGTTGTATAGCCGTTCATTTGTTTAACGATCTTATCAATTTCATACGCTGTTTTTTCAACAGCGCTTACTTTAAAATCGTAATTGACAGTTTTGGTTAATTTTCGCTGAATACTATTGCCATATAGCATATTGGGCACTCGTGTATCAATAGTGTTTGGGTCAACAATAGTTTGAGAATCCGGGGAGGAACTAATATTGGTTGAGTCTTCCACAGATTCGGTAGTTGCTGTATAAGGGCTCGAGCCCCTTCCGCAGGAAGACATAAGAATAGCAGCGGCTATAAAAGCCGTAATCGTAAGTTTCATAAACAGGAATTTAAATTGTGAAAATTGGTTGGTTATGCATTTATTCCCGAAACGTTAATAGGTAACTGTTACAGAAGTATAAAGAAATGTGAAAAAGATAATTCTATCTTTATTGTAGTGGCATAAACTTTGTTCTTTTTATTTGGTCTATGTATAATAACATGGCTGTAACAATCTAAATTTATACTGGTACGGTTTGTTATATTATCTTTAGACCAATAAAATAAACTTATGAAAAAGATTCTTTGTTCAACGATCATCGTAGTATTTGCATTTTCTGCGGCCTATTCTCAATCATTTGATTTTGGCATAAAAGCGGGCGCCAATATTAACAAGATATCAGGCGAAGCTTTTAGTAATGAATTTAGCTTTGGTTATCATGCAGGTGCTTTTGCAAATATTAGCTTAGGGAAACATTGGGCCCTTCAACCGGAAGTATTATTCAGCCAGGTGAATGTGGATACGGCTACCAGTACTGATGCTATTTATAATCCCGATCTTAATAAAATATCGCATATCAATTTAAGTTACCTGAGCATTCCGTTGTTATTGGAGTATAAATTGTCAAAAGGAATTGCATTACAGGCTGGCCCGCAATACAGTATCTTATTAAACCCTGGCGACAGCTATCAACAAAACGGACAAAATGCTTTTAAGATGGGAGATTTTAGTTTGTTAGGCGGCCTGGAAATAAAGATTCGTAGCGTTCATGTATACGGCCGCTATGCCGTTGGCTTAAGTAATATACATGATATAGCAAACGAAGATCAATGGAAGAGTCAGAGTATCCAGGTAGGATTAGGACTTAGCTTATTTTAATTTAAGGACGAATAATATCATAACTGCCATCCGGGTTCCATTGGATGATAGCAGATGGCGTGGCGATCACCGAATCATCCTGGCGATAGTTTACGACATAATCAACCCCGTCTTTTATCAGGATATCGATATCGGAAAATATTTGTGGTGGCGGATAACCGGAAACGTTAGCAGAAGTAGATACGATAGGTTTTTTAAAACGTTTGATCAGATGGTTGCAAAATGTTTCCTCAACGATTCTAATAGCGATTGTTCCATTTTTGTTGATCAGATTTTCCGCTAATCCGATCGCACCGTTATAAATAACCGTAGTAGGTTTCTCCACTTCGCTTAAAAATTCAAATACGCCCAGGTCGGGCTGCGCTACATAATGGAGAATATCTCTTTGTTCTGCCAGCAAAACGATCATACTTTTTTCATCAGACCGTTTTTTTAATTGATAGATCTTTGCTACGGCTTCTTCGTTCGTTGCATCACAGCCTATACCCCAGATCGTATCCGTAGGATATAAAATAAGTCCGCCGGTTTTTAATACCTGGAGGCAAGTTTCGATATCTTTTGTAAAATCGATCATAGTATTTTTTGATAGACCTGCATGATGCTATCAGCATGTTTTTGTGTGGTGAATTTTTGTGCCTGTGCAAATCCTTTTTTACGCATTGCAGTAACAAGCTCGCTGTCAGTTGAAATTTGCAGCATGTGCGCAGCCAACGTTGCATGATCATGCGGAGAGAAATACAGGGCCGCATCACCGCCAACTTCAGGCAGGGAAGATGTATTGCTACTGATAACCGGTAGGCCGCTGCACAATGCTTCTAACAATGGCGCGCCAAAACCTTCGAATATAGATGGATAAACTAATGCAAGTGCTTGCTGATATATAGCAGGAAAATCGGCTGCTGTAGTGAAATTGCTTTCTTTTGATTGCGGCAATTCATTTAGAAATATCAATCTGTCGGAGATACCATTTGTAGACATAAATTTTTTGGCCTCTTCTTTTTCTTTTTTGCCGTTGCCAATAATTACCAGCGGAACGGTTGTTGCATCTTTCAATAATACCAATGCTTTACAAACAGCAATTAAATTTTTTCTCCCGGTAATGGAACTTACAAAAAGAAAATAAGTATCAGGCAGGTTGTATCTTTTTTTTATAGCATTTTTTTCTGCTTCACCCACTACTCTTTGAAAAATAGGATTGCAACTTTGATAACAGATTGAAATTTTATTTTCATCAACACCATAAAAATGCATCAGGTCATTTTTTGTCTGCTGACTAATGGCAATAACGGCATTCGCGTGTTTGCAGGCATGTTTTATTTTCCATCGGCTTACATAACGAACATCGAGCGTATAGGTTTCAGGATAACGCTCATAAATAAGATCATGCACCGTTACCACAGTCTTTACAGTAGTATGTTCTATGCCGTTCGGAATTTCATTGCTCACGCCGTGAAATATATCTGTCTTATTATTGACGATCTCTTTTAACATGCCCTTCCTGCGCCATAAGCCGGGGAAACGTTTGCCTAATGAAGTTTGCGGGGCAATTACTTTTACGTTTTGAAAAGCAGTGACATCAAACAGGCCGGTTATTTTTGGCGCAAATAAAGTATAGTCATGCTGCGGATAATGATGGGTAAGGATAGCGATCAGCGATCGGATATAATTACCCAAACCTGTTTTGTTTTGAAAAGCCCTTTTGCCGTCATATCCTATATTCATAATAAGTAACTATTAATGGCAAAGGTACAGTTGCTTTTGAGAAGCACAAAGCGCTATATTAATTGTATATTGCAGCCCTCAAATGGATAAATTATCTACCATTATTATAACCAACAACGAGGAGCAAAATATTGCTGCTACGCTCGATGCTGCATGGAAAGTATCGGATGAGATCATTGTGGTGGATAGCGGCAGCACTGATCAAACAGAAAATATTTGTATTAAAAAGGGTGTAACATTCATTACGCAGGATTGGCTGGGCTTTGGTAACCAACGCAATTTTGCCGTAAGTAAAACAGCCAATGATTATATTTTAGTATTAGATGCGGATGAGGTATTGGATGACCGGTTGATCGAAAGCATACAACAGGTAAAAAAAGAAGGTTTCAAACAATCAATATATCAATGTAGAAGATTGAATTTTTACTATGGGAAATTTATCAGGCATGGCATGGAAAATCCTGATATCAAAGTAAGATTATACCATAAGTCTTTTGCCAAATGGAACGACAAGCTGGTGCATGAGGATCTTGTATTTGATTCAACGCTTGCCACCTCATTGTTAAAAGGATATTTGCTTCATTACACTTACAGGAACGTTTCGGAACATAGCATAAAAATGGATAGATATAGCAGCTTATCGGCAGCGGAATATTTTAAAGCAGGTAAAAGAGATCCAGGCTTTATAAAATTGACGATCAGTCCGATATTTACTTTCATTAAAGCCTTTATTTTGAGGGGAGGTTTTTTGGATGGCTGGAGAGGCTGGCTGCTGGCTGTTGCCCACGCCAATACTACTTTGCAAAAATATGCCAAGCTTAAAATGATTTACCTGGAACAAAAACAATCTGCAAAGGATAAATAATCAAATTATTTTTTACACTTACTATTAATTATTTTCGCGCAAAATAAAAGTATAATGGATTTACAACAATTGATACAGGCAGCATTTGCTAACAGAGAATTGCTAAAAGACGCCAAATACACACAGGCTGTAAAAGATGTAATTGAAGAAGTGGACAAAGGAAGATTACGTACTGCCGAACCAATCGCAAATGGCTGGCAGATAAATGAATGGGTAAAGCAAGCCATATTAATGTACTTTGGTATTCAAACTATGGAAACATTAGCAATGCCTCCATTTGAGTTTTATGATAAGATGAAATTAAAAAGTGGTTACGCAGCACTGGGTGTAAGAGCAGTGCCGGGCGCTGTTGCAAGATATGGAGCTTATGTAGCTAAGAATGTAGTGCTGATGCCCAGCTTCGTAAATATCGGCGCATTTGTAGATGAAGGAACAATGGTTGATACATGGGCAACGGTAGGTAGTTGCGCGCAAATAGGAAAACATGTACATTTAAGTGGTGGCGTAGGTATCGGCGGTGTATTGGAGCCATTACAAGCCAGTCCGGTTATTATTGAAGACGGATGTTTTATTGGTAGCCGCTGCATTGTAGTGGAAGGTGTTAGAGTAGAAAAAGAAGCTGTGCTGGGAGCTAATGTTGTACTAACACAATCAACAAAGATAATTGATGTAAGTGGTGCGGAGCCGATTGAATACAGAGGTATCGTTCCTTCAAGAAGCGTAGTAATACCGGGAACATATAATAAGAAATTTGCCGCAGGTGAATACGGTGTAAGCTGCGCATTGATAATCGGACAAAGAAAACCATCCACAGATCTTAAGACGAGCTTGAACGATGCACTTAGAGACTTCAATGTCGCGGTATAAAATAATAAGTCAAAAGTTAAAAGTTAAAACCCATAAGTGAAAAACTTATGGGCTTTTGCTTATTTTTGAAATTGAAAGATGTCGGCTTAATATTTTTATTAACCCCAAGGGAATCAGATTAAAAAAACATTATGAATAAACTCAGACAAATTATTGTAACTATTTCTCTTATGAGTTTATTCGTTCTTTTCTCTTGTTCAAACAACCTTACATCTACATCAAAATTATTGTCAACGAAAGAAAATATACTTGTTAAGAATACATGGGAAGTCGAAGAGGTAATGAGTAATGTACACGGCAAAAATTTACATTACATAAAAGGTGGAATTAATACTACGGGTGAAGATTATAGACCCTATAAATTTACTTTCAAATCCAATGGTACAGGAACGTATGTCGATGGTGTGGGCAATATCTATCCAACAAGATGGAAATTTACATCTTCGGATGGGCATAATATGGAGTTCATAGTAGAGATGCCGAACCCTGCTACTTTTACGTGGAATATGGTTGAAATATCTCCTACTTCTTTTCAATCTATTACTGCTTTGACAATTGGTGATGATGATATATTGCAGTCAACGAGGTGCGTTCCGATCAAAAAAAATGAATAATTCTATAGCACTAAAAGGCTACACCCCCTGATATCACTATTATCCAGTCTGCCCAATACCTCAAAACTATTCTCAGCGTGTAGTTTTCCTGCATCTTCTGTTGCAATGAATGAACAGGAATAAATATTAGCAAGGTCGATCACATTAATAGCCCCGCTTATCGTTTTGTTTTGGGTGGATGAATGAACGGTTAGCGGATCGTCTTCATCACGTATCAATATTTTCATCCAGGGCGGACAATTAAAAATGCCGTTTTCTTTTGAATAGGCCTGACTTAATAATTCTGTCATTCCATATTCAGAATGGATAGTTCCTGCCTGGAAATTTTCGCGAAGGATAGCATGTGTTTCCTGCCTGGTTATTTCTTTTCGTCGTCCTTTCATGCCGCCGGTTTCCATAATGACGGTATAGTGCAATGGCATTGGATATTGTTCGGCAAAATTGAGTAGGGCAAACGTTACACCGAGCAACAATGTTTTCTGTTGCTGTTTTTCCAGTGTCTGTACTATTTGGTGTAATGCTGCGGTATCATGTAAATAAAATCCGCTTGCGTGATGTTTACTTTGTTGTATCAGCTTTTCTGCCATCACTACCAACGATGAATTATTTCTTTCCAGATAAGATGGCAGTAATGCAATGATGCACCATTCTTCAGGCTTGCCGTAAAATAAATTGAAGCAATCGGTAAAGCTTTGTTCATACAGGCTGATGTCTTTGATCAGGTGTTTACTATTGATCGTTTGTGTTGTGCCACTGCTTTCGAATATCGCAACCGGCTCAAACTGCGTGGTAATAATGCGGTGTGTTTTGAAAAAATCGATCGGCAAATAAGGGATCTTTTCAATGTTATCTATTTTGTCAGGATCGATTGTAAGGGTTTGGCAATATTGCCGGTAAATATCATTATTGGCATATTGATACCGGAATACCTCCAGCGCAAGGTCGCTAAAGTTGTCTGTTGTAACAGAAAATACCCTCTCCGGAAGGCCAATATTTTTAACAGCAGTATTCAATTTCTATCATTAAATTTGATAATTAATACACAAAGATGCGGTACACAATTTTAATTGTTGCAATTAGCCTGATATTTCTTGGTTGTAAAAAAAATAAAACGACCAAACCGGAGTTAACATTTAAATCCGTTAATAATACCGCTGTTGCTTATGGGGATCTTTTGGTGATGACTTTATCATTTAATAATATTCAGGGAAACATATTGGATAGTTTATTTATTAACGAAGTTCCTTCTAATATAGATACCAGTTGCGCGCAGAGTAGATTTTCTCAGAGTTATGGTTTGCCTGTATTCTCTTCAGCTAATAATCAGGGAGGTATTATCACCGTTAGTTTTGCAAACGGAACCATCATTTCGGGGTATCCGACAATCGGCGCTAATTGCACCAATAGTGAAGATGATACCTGTCATTTCCAATTTGTATTAAAAGATCAATATGGAAATAAAAGCGATACGCTTACCTCTTCTCAAATAATAATACAACAAAGCCCTTAACGGCATTTACAGCGTCTTAATTTTCAAATTCATATAACTAATGGCAAAAGCAAAAAAAGCGAAGAGCATACTTACGGACAAGTCCTACACCTTCTTAAAAAATTACATTAATAATCCTTCACCTACAGGTTTTGAAAGCAGCGGACAAAAGCTATGGCTTAATTATGTAAAACCATATACAGATACATTCTTTACCGATCCATACGGAACAGCAGTAGGTGTTATTAACCCTAAGGCTCCTTTTAAAGTAGTGATAGAAGCACATGCCGATGAGATCAGCTGGTTTGTAAATTATATCGCTGCCGATGGATTGATCTACCTGAAAAGAAATGGCGGTGTAGATCATCAGATAGCGCCATCAATGCGTGTATTGGTTCACGGAAAAAAAGGTGCAGTGAAAGCGGTATTTGGATGGCCGGCAATTCATACCAGGTTAAATGCAGATAAGGAAACACAACCTAAAGTAGATAACCTGTTTTTGGATTGCGGAGCAAGAACAAAAAAAGAAGTAGAAGATTTGGGCATACATATTGGTGCCGTTGCAACCTACGAAGATGGGTATGAGGAATTAGCTTATAATTATTTGATAGGCCGTGCATTTGATAACCGCGTTGGTGGTTTCATGATAGCAGAAGTAGCGCGGTTATTAAAAGAAAATAAAAAGAAATTGCCTTTTGGTTTATACATCGTAAATGCAGTGCAGGAAGAAATTGGTTTGCGCGGCGCAGAAATGATCGCCCGCAGAATTAAACCGGATATAGCTATCATCACGGATGTAACACATGATACCTCTACACCGATGATCAATAAAGTTATTCAAGGTGATACGGTTTGTGGCAAGGGGCCGTCGTTAACTTTTGGTCCGGCTGTACATAATAAATTATTGGATGTGGTACAAGCTGTTGCTGCTAAAAGTAAAATACCGGTACAATTGCATACGGTAAGCAGAAGCACTGGCACTGATACCGATTCATTCGCTTATGCCAATGAAGGTTGCCCGAGTGTTTTGATCTCTATCCCACTACGTTATATGCATACAACAGTAGAGATGTTGCATAAGGATGATGTTGAAAATACGATCAAGCTTATGTATGAAACATTGTTAACACTAACACCTAAAACCAATCTTAGTTATTTTAAATAGTATTTACCCCTAACTATATATTGAATAGTACAATGGATCCTGTAATGAGGATCCATTTTCTATATCGGGAATTATGGTTCCTATATCGGGAATTATACCCAACCTTTTGATTTTGAAAATAGTATATGTAATAAATAAACTTTAACATTGTTTACGAATTGAATCTGCTAAACAATAACCAACTGTACTATGGCTAAACTACTAACGGTACTCACTTGCTGTGTTTTATTTTCCTTATCGGTTACGGCTCAATCTTATTTATCCTTATCAACGGGAATATCTAAAGATGTGAATAGTAATTATAATGAAACATTTTACCACATTCCGCTAACACTTCAGTGGAAGCCATTCTACTCACATTACAATCCTTTATTTTTTGAGGTCAATTATGCGCTTCCTATTTCCGGAAATGAGACTGCTACGGCTTATACGTTAAACCCATCGCTGCCTCCGGCGGTAAACTTACAGGAACAGGTGAGGCCCTATGTATTTACGGCAAGTATAGGGATGGACTGGCGGATTTATACCGACAGAGCGCGAAAGGATGTCCTATATCTTAACTTTCTGACCGGTGTTTGTAATCAAACCTTTACCGTAAAGTATAAAAATTACGATAAAACTAATTACGAAGTATTAAATCCGGATGTAAATTCTGATCTGACGAATATTGTAGCGATAGGAGAGATCGTCTATAAATTTCATAATAACATGATAGCCATGTTCCGTGCCCAAACTCCCTTGCTTAATGAATATAACGGCCCATATACATTATCATACAAAGATGTAGCTCCGCTGCAATTAACTTTTGGCTATAGCTTCTATTATAATAAATCAAAAACTGATATTAAAAAATCAAAGAGAAGACGTTATGAAAGATATAAAAGATATTAATAAATACAGCGTATACGCTATAGCAGCCTTGTTGATCTTTTGTGTAACAGGTTGTATCAAGGAACCGAGAAATTATTATGCTGATGAGGATGATCCTGGCCTGAGCCGGCTGACATCTCATGGCTATAATGTTGTAACCAATTATATCAATGGTGTACCATATGTTAATCCGTATGCTGGTTATAATTATGGTAATCAAATACCTACATTGAGTAAAATTACTACCAGTAGTACCTACGATACCCTGAGTTTATCATGGAATGTAGAATTAAATAATACTGCGGCTGATAATGCTGGTTACGTATATAATTCAGGTAACTATAACAGTATTTCTTTATTAATGCCAATACCAAAAAATTTCTCCAGAACGGATCTGCTGTCGTTAAACGGACAAAGCTTTTCGTCCAATACAGATGCTGTGTGGGTAAATGCGTATCATGATACTCCTCCGTATTACGATACTACGTTAACAGGTGTTGCCAATATTTATTTTGTAAGTGTATATCCATCTGAATCCTCACCGTCCATTGTTTTGTCGGGGTTGTTTAACGGTAATATCGGCGATTCTGTTTTACTTACGAAAGGAAGATTTGATTTTGTTATTCCGGTAGATAATCTGAATTTTTGATCAATTTAAAATCGTGCGATCAGTTTTAAATTGAGCAACCTGGGTGTTAAACGATTGGGAATCGCATACGTATTATTCGCATAATCTTTTATCAGCTGATAAGAGATCGTATTAGCGCGATCCAATAAATTAAATACTTCAAAGCTTGCCCATATACTTTTGAAAGGTTTAAACGGACTATGGCTTCTCCGTTTTGATTGCTCACCCAATAACAATGCACTGAATCCTATATCAACCCGTATATACGGATCGATCGTTAACGCATCCCGAAACTGAACACTGTTAGGGATACTGTAAGGCATGTTACTGCCATAGATCATATTCAAATGCACCCTGCAATTTTTATTGGTAGATAAATAATCCTGCAGGTAAACACCCAATGTGATCAAACGGTCGGAGGGCCTGCGTATCCAGCCTACGGTTTGTTTGACACTATCCGTTGGTACTTTATCTGTTGATTGAGAAGTGATGAATTGGCCCTCAGCATTTTCATATTGATAATAAAAATAGTTGTCGATCTTTTCTTTTGTACTGCCGATGCCCAAGCTCACCCAGCTTTCAGCATCCTTTACCAACTCTCCGTATAATCTTGCTTCGGCGCCTACTGCATATGCCTTGGCATCGTTCTCGCCAAAATACTGAATATGTAAATTGTCTATATCATAAGGGTTAACATCCCACATCCTTTTATAATAAGCTTCGGTAGTAAAACGGAACGGTCTGTCGCTGTATTTAAAATCATATTCCATACCTGCGACCAACTGATAACTTTTTTGTGCTTTTACATCGGCATTTAATGTACCGTCATATTTTCTTAGCTCGCGGTAAAAAGGGGGTTGATCGTAAATCCCGGCGGCCAGTTTATACACAATATTTTTCTTTGTTTTCAGACTTAGTTCTGTTCTCGGGCTAACTAAAAATTCGTGGTTGAGTGAATTGTAATTATATCTTGCTCCTACTTGTAAGATCACATCTTTTTTGGAGTGGGTAAGATTTATATTATCCTGTAAAAAGCCACTGTATTTTTGAATAGAAAGATCAGCAGAAGAATTAATAAAGCTGCTTAAGTTATTGCCGTTTTGAGGAATCGAATAACCCGCACTATCCTGAAATTCCCATTCGTATAATTTGTCGTGTATGTTTGTCTGCTCAAATGTGACACCCCATTGTACCAGGTGAATGCCTGTTTCGTATGTTCCCTTGTGTGTAATATTCCATACACCAATATTCAGTGCATTGCGGCCATAGTTTTGATAATATCCTGCGCCTAAGGGGTTAACGATCTGTCCGTATGTGCTGCTACTTTTATCAAAATCCCTTTCGCCAAATAAGTACGTGCCTGCTATATCAAAGTCTTCGGTTTCTTTATCCTGAAAATGGCTCAGCATCCATTTTAATTTTATTTTTTTTGTAGGTTGATTAATAGCAGTGAAGCCAATAAAATTTGTTTGATAACCATCTTTTTCCTGTCCTTCAAAAAGAACATCCAAACCAATATTGCTAGAGAAGAATGGGGTTATTACCGAAGCGGTTTTTTGTACCGATTGGGGCATGAATAAAAATTTGGTAGAAGAAAAATTGCCTAATAATTCCAGCTGCCATTTTTCTGCAAGTTTATAAGTAAGATAACCCTGAATGTCGGAGGAGCTTGGCGTATAAACACCTTGCGTTTCCTGGGAGCTGAACAGGTCTTTATTGCTGCGGTTACGAACACCAAGGATATACGTTAACCGTTGTTTTTTAGAAATGCCTTCAATATGAAAACCCTGTTCCAATAAACTGATGTAGACCGAGCCGCCAAATTGCTTCGGCTCTTTGTATTGAATATCGAGTACGCTACTCATTTTATCTCCATATTTTGATTGGAAACCACCATTATAAAAACTAATATTTTTTGTTAACTCGGGATTGATAAAACTTAAACCTTCCTGTTGTCCGCTACGAACGAGGTATGGCCGGAAGATTTCGAAATCATTGATGTAAATTAAATTTTCATCGTAATTGCCACCACGCACACTGTATTGCGAAGTGAGTTCATTGTTACTGCCTACCAATATTTTTATCAATCCTTCTACACCGCCGGTAGTAGTTGGTAATGTGCTTGCGGTGGTAGGATTTAATTTAGTAATGCCAACATCTCTTTGCTGATAATCACTGGCTGCAACAGTGACGGTATCGAGTACCTGTGAGCTTTTTTCTAAACGGATATCTTTTTTCTCTTCTTCGTTTTCACTTAAATAAAGCCTGATCTGTGTTTCTTTATATCCTGCGTAAGAAAAAACAAGCGCCAGCTCCTTTTCAGCTGCAACTTTTATACGGAAATAGCCGCTGTCATTTGTAGTCACGCCATTCATTTTGCCCAAAACAATAACAGAGACATTGGGTAAAGGCCGCTCATTGTCATCTACCACACGTCCACTAACAAACGCCGATTTTTTTTGCGCTGCTGTGTGCAAAAAAAACAGTGACAATAGTAGGGTGGAGAATAGCCTCATAGTATGAAGATAACAATAAAACGCCACGTTATGGATACACTAATTACGCGTTTTTATTATGGTAAAGGTATCTTTTAATGCAAGGAATTTTGATTCGAAATAAATGTAACTGATCTTACTTAAGACTAAAGTAAGGACAAAGCCGATCATTCCTTTTGTAAATAAAATAGTGAAATTTGTTTGAGCGATGTGTAAAGTACGAAATAGTGTGTCCATTGCCGTTAGTGCTATCGGGTGGATCAAATAAATACCATAGGTATACTTCCCCCATTTATTTGCAAATGTCAGGTTTTGTAAATTTAATATAGATGATGACTTGGTAAGCGCCTGTGCTGCGATGATGAGTGCAAAAGAAAGTGAAATGGCGATACGGCCAATAGCATTTCCATATTTTAAAGCATAAATGGTATCACACCAAAAGAGCAGGCAGAATGTGAAAGTAAATAAGAAGAAATGAGTAATGGTTGAACTGTTTTCAAAGAACGAGCGTATCCTGGTATTTTCCTTTATTAAATACGCAACGAGGCCGCCTATGCCGAGGTCAATTAAAACAGCAACAGTATGAAAGTATAAGACAATACCGTCATTATAATAATGTAAGCGAAAAATCAATGAGCCCGAAATAACAACCAGTATAGAATATATCCAGGTCTTTTTAGGGAGTAAAAACAACAATGGCCAAAATAAATAAAATTGCTCTTCTATTGAAACGGACCAGGTGACACCCTGCATCATAGCAGCGTTACTGTTACAAAATTTTATAACATGTATAAGGTCAAAATTGCTAAGGAAAGTCAAATAATAAAATACATTTGAACACACAGGATGATTCATCCCTATTAATGATTTTAACGATGGATAAATCAAAAATGCGAATACCACCACAAGAAAATACAATGGCCATATCCTTAATATCCGCCTTATGTAGAAATTTTTGACAGAAATTTTTGAATTCAATTCATATTCTGTGATCAGTAAATAAGTGATTAAAAAACCACTTAGTACAAAAAAGATGGAAACACCGAAACCTCCGTTACTGATCAGGTTAAGCAACTTTTGCCATACTGTATTTTTAATGGGAAGATATTGATAAGACTCACTAATTCCATGCTGAAGAAAAACCATTAAACACGCTATGAACCTTATTGAGTCTAAATTTTTAAAATATAATTTGCTGTTGTTCATAAGTGTTTATTGTTAATTCTTTCCTTTAGGTGCCTTCAAAAGTAGGGTAAGAATACTCATTTTCAAAACAGATAAAATGACCTTAACTTTATGCAATGAAAATCCAGGATATCACCTCATATTTAGAAACAATAGCTCCGCTTAGATTGCAGGAAAACTATGATAATGCAGGATTGATAACTGGTAACAGTGGATGGGAATGTACGGGCATTATCACATCGTTGGATGTTACTGAAGACGTAGTGCAGGAAGCCATCGCAAAAAAATGCAACATGGTCGTTGCACATCATCCGATCATTTTTAGCGGATTAAAAAAGATCACCGAAAAAAAATATGTTGAAAAAACTATTATCGCTGCGATAAAGAATGATATAGCTATCTATGCCATTCACACAAATCTGGATAATGTATTGCATGGCGTAAATGGTAAAATCGCCGATAAACTGGGCCTGACCGGCCGGAAAATACTACAGCCTAAAAAGGATATAGTAAAAAAGCTGGTTACCTTTGTTCCTACAGAGAAACTGGAAACCCTTCGTAATGTCATTTTTATGGCCGGTGCTGGCCAGGTTGGAAATTATAGTGAGTGCAGTTTTGCCATGGCCGGCGAGGGGACCTTCAAAGGCAATGAAAATACGGCTCCTTATGTTGGTAAAATTGGAGAACGACATACGGAGAAAGAAACACGGATTGAAGTTGTCTTCCCACAATGGATTGAAAATGAAGTAGTAAAAGCACTGATTACGGCTCATCCTTACGAAGAAGTGGCTTATGACATTATTTCCCTGGATAATATGCACCCAAATATAGGTAGTGGACTGCTTGGGATGTTGGAAAAACCGCTTTCTGAGGCTGATTTTCTGCAATTGCTTAAAAAAGTGTTCGGACTTACCATTATCCGCCATACCCCTTTAACAGGCAAAATGGTACAAAAAATAGCTCTTTGCGGAGGTTCCGGCAGTTTTTTAACCGGAGCCGCAGTAGCTGCTGGTGCTGATTTTTATGTAACCGGAGACGTGAAATACCATGAGTTTTTTGATGCCAACGGAAAGCTTGTTATTGCCGATATTGGCCATTATGAAAGCGAGCAATTCACGATAGACCTATTATTTGATATTTTGAGCAAAAAATTCCTTAACTTTGCCGTCCTTAAAACAGGTATCATAACCAATCCTGTTCAATATTTCTAAATCGTTCGCACAAACTTAAAACATACAAACAAATACATATGGCAGCCGTAAAAGATTTCTCTGTTGAAGAAAAATTAAATTCACTGGTTTTGTTACAGAAAGTTGATAGCAAATTAGATGAAATTCAAATTTTGAAAGGTGAATTGCCGATTGAAGTAAAAGACCTTGAAGATGAAATTGAAGGTTTGCACGCTCGTCAAACTCGCGTAGAAGAAGAGATCAATGGTATGCAGGAGTTTATCGCTCAAAAGAAAGAAGCGATCAAAGAATCTGAAGCATTGGTTAAAAAATACGAAAAGCAAAGCGATAATGTAAAGAACAACCGTGAGTTTGAAGCGATCAATAAAGAAATTGAAATGCAGACTTTGGAAATCAAGCTTAGCGAAAAACACATTAAAGATGCGACTGATGATATTGCTGAAAAAGCAAAACAATTAGAATCAGCTAAAAAAGCGGTTTCAACTAAGGAAAGTAACCTTAGCGGTAAAAAAGGCGAGTTGGAAAAGATCATTGCTGAAACTGAAAAGGAAGAAAAACAATATAACAAAGAAGCGAAAGAAGCAAGAAGCCATGTTGATGAGAGATTATTGATGAGTTACGATCGTATCCGCAAAAATTACCGCAATGGTTTAGCGGTAGTTCCTGTCGAAAGAGATAGCTGCGGCGGTTGTTTCCATGCTATTCCTCCTCAAAAGCAAAGTGAAATTAAATTACGTAAAAAAGTGATCGTTTGCGAAAACTGCGGACGTATCCTTGTTGATACTGATTTGAACGACACTATCGAAGTGAAATAATATCCTAACAATAACACTTTAAAAGAGCTTGCATTTGCAGGCTCTTTTTATTTTACACAAATTGAAATAATTCCAAATAATAAGCAACGAATTTGCTAATTTGCTAACTGGCTAATTGTATACTTATGCTTCAGAAATTACACATACACAACTACGCGATCATCGATGAAATAAGTATTGATTTTTCATCCAAACTAAATATCATCACAGGTGAGACGGGTGCTGGTAAAAGTATCCTTGTTGGCGCCCTGAGCCTTGTTTTGGGTGAAAGAGCAGATAGCAGTGTATTATCAGCCAAAGATAAAAAATGTGTGGTAGAAGGATTCTTTGGTGCCGCTAAAAGCAAAGCAATAAAAGACTTTTTTATAGCGAATGACCTCGAAGCTGATAGCGAAGTGATCGTACGCAGGGAAATTACTGCCAACGGTAAATCACGGGCTTTCATCAATGATACGCCCGTTAATTTAAACCAGTTAAAAGAGCTAAGCTCAATGCTGGTTGATCTGCATCAGCAATTTGATACAGTAGAATTAGGCGATAATGATTTCCAAAGAGAAGTATTGGATGCCTTGGCAGGAAATGTAGACCTATTACAAGAATACAGCGGTGTATTTTCCCGCTATAGCAAGACAAAAAAAGAACTGGAAGCATTGCAATTGGAACAATCCAATGCGAATAAAGAGCTCGATTATAATCAATTTCAATTTGATGAATTGGAAGAGGCAGGGTTAAAAGAAAATGAACTGGAAGAGTTGGATGCAGAATTAAAATTATTAAGCAATGCAGAAAGTGTAAAGCAGGAGTTGGGCGGAATTTATGGCGAGTTAAAGGAAACAGAGCAACCCATTGTTCAACAATTAAAAGTTTTGAGTAATAAGCTTCGTTCGTTAGAACAATACCATACTGATATTCCGGAGTTAGCAAAACGCCTACTCAGCTCACAAGTTGAGTTGCAGGATATCGCCGATGAATTAGAAAGAATAAATGATGGCGTAAAATACAGTGCCGAACGTATCCAGATCGTAAACGATAAAATGGCACTCGGTTATAAATTATTAAAGAAACACGGCGTAAATACCACCAATGAATTATTAGCGATCAGAGATTCATTGCAGAAAAAATTAGCCGCGATATTTAATATCACCGAAACGATCGCCACAAAAGAAAAAGAAGTTGCACAGTTATTACAACAGGCAGAAAAATTAGCCGCAACAATATCAACCAATAGAAAAAAAGCAACAGAGCCTTTTGCTAAACAAGTGAATATTTTATTAGCGCAGGTTGGCATGCCGAATGCGCAAATAAAGATACAGGTAACCGCAAGCGCACTAAATAGTTATGGTTGTGATACGATCGAATTTTTATTCGATGCCAATAAGAGCAATCGTTTTGAACCATTGCGCAAAGTTGCCAGTGGTGGCGAGTTAAGCAGGTTAATGCTTTGTATCAAATCATTGGTGGCAAAAAAATTACAATTACCTACGTTGATATTTGATGAGATCGATACCGGTATCAGTGGCGAGGCGGCTAAACAAGTAGGGTTGATCATGAAAGAATTATCTGCATCACATCAATTGATATCCATTACGCATCAACCACAAATTGCCGCAAAAGCAGATGCGCATTATTTTGTGTATAAAGAGATCAAAGGAGATAAAATTGTTACCTCCATTCGTCAGCTTTCGGGTGATGAACGCATCACAGCTATTGCGCATATGTTGAGTGGTGAAAAGCCTACTGCCGCTGCGTTAGCGAATGCGAGGGAAATGGTAGGAAATTAATTATGAGGGTGAAATCTAAAAAAATAATTAATGATAAAAATTATTTACATAACTATTCTCGTTTTATATATTGGCATTATTGGAGCATGGGGTTATAGATTTCCCATATCTTTTAGAATAGTTGGTGGCGACAGTAGTTTAATTACAAATAGAGATTTGACGAATGAAGGGTTTGAGAGCATTGATAGATCTTACGAAATTCGCAAGATAATATCCGACATTTTAATTTATAGCTCATTATTATTGTCAGTATCATCATTTGTTATTTCAAGAAACAAATTTATAAAACCAGAAAAACTTGTAAAAATAGTAATGATAGTTTCAGGTTTAATAGCTGCTCTATTAATCTTAATAAATGGCATAGGATTTATTCCTACTGGCCCAACAATATGATTTGTTTTATTAGCTCAACGCAATATCCAATACCTGCTGCATTGTCTTCACATAATGAAATTTAATGCCTTTTATAAACAGTTTGTTTATTTCATCTACATCTTTTTCATTCTGCCAGCACATGATTATCTCTTTAAGCCCTGCGCGTTTGGCTGCCAGCACTTTTTCTTTGATTCCACCAACCGGTAATACTTGCCCGCGCAAGGTCATTTCACCTGTCATGGCGAGGTAAGGTTTTATTTTTCTGTTGCTGAATGCACTTGCCAAGGCTGTAGTCATAGTGATCCCTGCACTCGGGCCATCCTTTGGTGTTGCACCTTCAGGAACATGTATATGAACACTTTTCTTAGTAAATAATTCAGGATCGATATTTAATTTTTTTGCATTGGCTTGTAACCATGTATAACCCGTAATGGCACTTTCTTTCATCACATTCCCGAGGTTACCGGTTAGTTTTAATTCTCCTTTGCCGTCACTTAATAAACTTTCAATAAACAAAATATCTCCACCAACATAGGTCCATGCTAAGCCAACGGCTACGCCCGCCATGTTTGCGATCTTATACATTTCGTTGCTATACCTTGGCTTACCTAATATTTTTTGAACATCGGCCTGTGTTACTGTCGGTTTTAGTTTATCTTTTAACGCATACTGCTTAGCGAGGTTACGCATTACGCCGGCAAGTTGCCTGTCTAATTCTCTAACGCCACTTTCTCTTGTATGATCTTCGATTATTTTTTCCAGCACTGCGTCGCTTATTTTTATCGTCACGTCTTTTAAGCCATGTGCTTCTTGTTGCTTTGGCAATAAATGTTGCTTAGCGATCTCTACTTTTTCTTCAATGGCATAGCCACTCAGGTCAATGATCTCTAAGCGATCACGTAAAGCAGGTTGAATGTTGTTGATATTATTAGCAGTAGCAATGAATAATACTTTACTAAGGTCATATTCAAGCTCTAAATAATTATCATAAAAATTATTGTTCTGTTCAGGATCCAATACTTCCAATAAAGCAGAAGATGGATCGCCACGCTGGTCATTGCCTACTTTATCGATCTCATCCAATATCATTACAGGATTGCTCGATTTTATTTTCCGGATAGATTGTATGATCCTTCCGGGCATGGCGCCAATATAGGTTTTACGATGCCCACGTATCTCGCTTTCATCATGCAGTCCGCCTAAGCTAACCCGTACATATTTTCTGCTGACTGCATTTGCAATACTTTTGCCCAAACTTGTTTTACCAATTCCGGGAGGGCCAACGAAACATAAAATAGGGCTCTTCATATCGCCCTTTAATTTCAGTACGGCTAAATATTCGAGTATCCTTTCTTTTATTTTATGCATGCCGTAATGGTCATGATCCAATATTTTTTTTGCTTTCTTCAGGTCATATTGATCAGCCGTGTAATCATCCCATGGTAAATCAAGCAGTAGGTCAAGGTGATTGTACACGACAGAATAATCAGGTGTGGATGGATGCATCCTTTCCAATTTTTCTGCTCCTTTGGTAAACATTTCTTTAGCAGCTTTTGGCCATTTTTTGCTTTCGGCTTTTTTCAGCATCTCTTTTACTTCAGCCGTATTATCCCCACCTAATTCTTCTTTGATGGCTTTCATCTGCTGCTGCAAAAAATATTCACGCTGTTGTTTATCTAACTCTGCCCTTGTTTTATTGGTAACCTTATTTTTTAGTTCGGTGTATTGCAATTCTGTTTGCATCAGGTTCATTAATAACTCGGCTCTTGCTTTAATATTATTAATGACCAACAGACTTTGTTTATCCTTGATATCGCTGTTTAAATTGCTGCTAACAAAATGGATCAGGAAAGATGGGTTTTCAATATTGCGTAATATGATCGCCGCTTCACTTGGAAGATTGGGCGAAAGCGTTATGATCTGCGAAGCAAGGTCCTTAATACTCCCGACCATCGCATTAAAATCTTTGTCGTCTTTTAAAACTTCTTCATCAAGCGTTTTTATTTTCGCTTTGAAATAAGGATCCTCGGAAGTGATCTCTTCTACCTTAAAACGTTTTTTGCCTTGTATGATGATCGTTGTTCCGCCATCTGGCATTTTTATTAATTTAGCAATTTTGGCAACCGTACCAATTTCTTCCAGGTCACTGATCACAGGCTCTTCAATGGTACTGTCTTTTTGCGCTATAACACCTATCAATTTGTCAGCCTTATAAGCGTCACTCACGGCTTTAATGCTCTTATCTCTACCAACGGTTATAGGTAAAACCACACCTGGAAATAGTACAGTATTTCTTAATGGAAGCAAAGGCAATTCTTCAGGAATCGCTTGCGTATCGTTGTCTTCACTGGCATCTTCGTTGATCGGCATGATCGGCATAAACTCCATTTCTTCTTCCGTTCCCTGCAAAAAAAACTTTTTACTCATAAGTATCTCAAGATATAGTCAAAATGTCAAAACCAACAGTTAAATCCGTTAATTTTTGGTAGATCGGTATAGTGACAAGATTAATGCCAATAAATACGATGTTGGCTGTACGGCGAACGATGTTGTGGGCTTTTGTAAATAATTACATTTGTTGTACCGAACACCATACAGTATACGTCGTACATTTTTTAATGTATTTTTACAAAATGTACATCAAGTGTTCTGATAGGGAGTTATTCATTTTAAAGAAGATAGCCGCTGCTGCCGAAGAATTACAGTTGCCCTGCTATCTGATTGGAGGTTTTGTGCGTGATAAGATCATTGGCAGAGATACAAAAGATATTGATATTGTTTGTCTGGGTGATGGCATTGCACTGGCACATAAAGTGGCAGAAAAATTCAGTCCGGTTTCTGCGGTAAGTTTTTTTAAGAATTTCGGTACGGCGCAAATTGTGATCGGTGATATTGAGATAGAATTTGTAGGTGCAAGAAAAGAGAGTTATAGTCAGGATAGCCGTAAGCCAGAAGTTGAATCGGGCACATTGGAAGATGACCAGAACAGAAGGGATTTTACGATCAATGCTTTAGCGATCAGCCTGAACAAGGAAAATTTTGGGGGCCTTATTGATCCGTTTGGTGGTGTAAAAGATATAGGCTTAAAAAATATTCAGACACCATTGGCACCTGCGCAAACATTTAGTGACGATCCTTTGCGCATGATGCGTGCCATTCGTTTTGCGGCGCAATTGAATTTTACCATTGAAGAAAAAACTTTTGCCGCAATAAGTGACAATGCGGATAGGATAAAAATCGTTAGCAAAGAACGGATCGCGGATGAGCTGAATAAAATATTGCTGTGTAAAAAACCTTCGATAGGTTTTGATCTTTTGTATAAAAGCGGCCTATTGAAAATTATCTTTCCGCAAATGGTTGACCTGGCTGGTGCAGAATATATCGACGGCAAAGGCCATAAAGATAATTTTTACCACACTTTACAGGTAGTAGATAATATTTCTGAAAAAACAAACGACCTATGGTTGCGTTGGGCCGCGGTTTTGCATGATATTGCCAAACCTGTTACAAAGAAATTTGAAGAGGGCCATGGCTGGACATTTCACGGACATGAAGTGGTAGGAGGCAGGATGGTGCCAAAAATATTTACGCAATTAAAGCTGCCGCAAAATGATAAAATGAAATTTGTGCGCAAGATGGTCGAGCTGCATTTACGCCCGATCAGCCTGACGAAAGAAAGCATAACAGATGCGGCTATACGCAGGCTGTTATTTGATGCCGGGGAAGATTTTGATTCTTTGATGACTTTATGCGAAGCCGACATTACTTCTAAAAACAAACAAAAAGTGCAGCGTTTTTTGGATAATTTCGAAATGGTGCGGAAACGTTGCGCAGAAGTGGAGGAAAGCGATAAGATCAGAAACTGGCAGCCGCCTATATCCGGAGAATTGATAATGGAAACATTTAAATTACCTCCCGGAAGGTTGGTAGGAAATATAAAAACAGCTATCCGCGAAGCGATATTAGATGGCGTTATACCTAATGATTACGATGCCGCTTATGTTTTTATGTTGAAAAAGGCAACCGAATTGGGTGTTTTAAACGTTAAGTAGGTACATTATTTGCTACTTTGAAGCGAACTTGTTATTTAAAAACTAAAAAAGTATTTTTGCGCCATGGCAATATTACGTTTCAGAATTTATTGGGAAGAAGATGATAGCGTTTACAGAGATATCGTTATTCGTCACAAACAAACATTTGCAGATCTGCATATTAGCATATTGAAAGCCTATGAGTTTGATACGAAGTTTCAGGCTACTTTTTTTCGCAGCAATGATAACTGGTTACGTGGCAGAGAGATTTCTTTGGAAAAATATGCTGATAAGGAATACAAGGCAGAGCCATTGATCATGTCAGAGACAGCGCTTGGTACCGAAATAAAAGATCCTAATCAGAAGTTTATTTACGAGTATGATTTTACTAAGCACTGGACCTTCAATATTGAATTGATCAATGTAGATAAAGAAGAAGATAAAAAGATCGACTACCCAAAAAATGTACGGTCTGAAGGTATTGGCCCGTCTCAATATGGAACCAAAGGTTTGATCGATAAACGTTTGGCTGAAGTAGAAGAAAAATACGACCTGAATGCAGCAGCTATGCTGGAAGGGTTTAGTGAACAGGACGAAGATGGCGAACAAGCAACAAGTGAGGAAGAACACGGTGAAGAAGAAAGCGGCCACGAAGAATTTTAGAAATAAGTCAAAAGTTAAAAGTTAAAACCAAAAAGTGAAAATATCATTAATCCATACTTATGGGTTTTGACTTTTAACTTCTTACTTAATATGAACAAAACCTGCATTGTTATTGTTGGCCCTACAGCCGTTGGTAAAACAAATATCGCGTTACAGCTTGCACAGCATTTTTCTACCCAAATTATTTCGGCAGATAGCCGCCAGTGTTTTAAGGAATTAAATATTGGTGTAGCCAAACCTACGGCTGAAGAATTAGCATTGGTAAAACACTACTTCGTCAATTCTCATTCTATCCAGGATGAAATGAACACGGCTATTTTTGAAAAATATGCGTTAAAAAGTATCAATGAGATTTTCAAGACGAAAGATATTGCCATTATGGTTGGTGGCACCGGCTTGTATGTAAAAACATTTTGTCATGGTATCGATGAAGTGCCAAATATTTCTCCTGAAATAAAAGAAAAAGTAATTGCCGATTATGAATGGGAGGGATTAGAATGGCTGCAAAAGGAAGTTGAAAAAGTTGATCCTGTCTATTATGCAAAAGGAGAAAATAAAAATCCTACAAGATTGATGCGAGCTTTAGAAGTGAAATTAGCTACCGGAAGTTCTATCCTCGATTTTCAAACACATAATAAAAAAGTAAGAGATTTTAATATTATTAAGATCGGGTTGGATATGCCAAGGGAAGCATTGTACGATAGAATTAATGCCCGCGTAAATGTAATGATGGACGATGGATTGGAAGCAGAAGTAAAAAGCCTCGAACAATATAAAAAGCTGAATGCATTACAGACAGTAGGCTACAGAGAATTATTCAGCTATTTGGAAGATGATATCTCATTAGAATATGCGGTACAAATGATCAAACAAAATACACGCAACTATGCCAAGCGCCAGCTCACCTGGTTCAAAGCAGATGAACAAGTACAATGGTGTGATGTTGATCTGCAGCAAGTATTGGCAAAAATAAATTTATAAAATAAGTCGGGTTTAGGTTGTTGCCAATAAAAATACTTCTCCGCTTGCAGGCGATAAGTGATCGGGTCTGTTTGTAAAATAAAGAGCTTCCATATCTTTTGTAGATATTGTTTTTGATTTTTTAAAACCTGCTTCATTTGCCAGGTATAATATTTCATTGGTTGCGAAAAAACTTATAAATGGAGTTCCTGCTTCTTGCGCGCCTTTTTCACCTAGTTGTTGCAAAAATTTATCTTCTTCATCTAGCAACTCCATCGGCAAATAAAAACTCATGGCAAGTGTTGAACCGGGTGCTAGCGTAGCGAGCGGCGCCAATGTCGAAGTGATAGCTTCTTTGGTAAGATACAATGTAACGCCTGTGCAGGCCACAACAGCGGGTTTATTAATATCAAACCCTGCTTTCAATAATTGTTCCCACCAGGATGATTTTTCAAAATTGACAGAAATAAAATGTAATCCTTCTGGAATGCCAAAACCAAGTTCGGTCAGGCGGCGCTGTTTCCAGGCTTGTGTATCAGGCTGATCGATTTCAAATATTTGAAGTTGTGAAGCAATGTCTGGCCTGCGTTGTGCAAAGCTATCAAGTCCTGCGCCGAGAATAACATACTGTGTAATTCCTTTTTTGCTTTGCTCAATGATGATGTCTTCAATAAAACGTGCACGTGCCACGATGGATGCACGAAGCCGTTTTGTAAATTCCGGATGTATGTCGGGGCGTTGTTGCCAACCCTTATTTGGAGCAATCAATTGTAAGCCTACTTCATCTTCCAATATGTGCGGCCTTGCATCAACCTGAACATGCAATGCCCTCCACAAAGCAGTTCTTACTGCTGTATTGTCGGGCTCTATTGCTTTTTGTTCATCACCCATATATTTTGTTATTTGGGAACATTGAACATCCAGCGAATACCAAACCTATCAAGACAAACACCCCAGTAACCCCAAAATTCATCATGGGGCGCTACACATTGGGTTGCGCCTTCTGAAAGCGCCTTGTAAATTCTGTCGGCATCTTCTTTAGTATCAGGTTCAAGACTGATGGTTATGTTATTACCAACAATAACATCTCCCATAGTTTCAGGCATGTCCGACCCCATAATATTTGTACCACCTAAAATTGGAAGTGATACATGCATTACTTTGTTTTTTTCGTCTGCTGACAATTGTGGCATTCCTTCTTGTGGCGGCATGTCGCCCATTCGCATAATTGGTGCGGCCCAATCTGTTTTAAAAACTGATTTATAAAGGTTAAATGCTTCTTCGGTTTTACCTTTAAAATTCAGGTAGATATTTGTTTTTGCCATGATGATTTTCTTTGTAAAATAATTAATTTTTATTGCCTGTAATCAACAGTGTATATTTTTTATGTTATTTTTCGCTTGCGCTAATGAAGGAGGCTGTTGCTAAATAGTTTTTTTCTGTAAGATAGGATAGCTATTTTTGATTTATGCACGAATCATTGCCATTTTATTTAGCGCTGATAGCCATCATTGTTTTGATAGAAATGCTGGCTAATAAAATAAAGATCGCTTACCCGATTTTACTGGTGATAGCAGGATTAGGTATTAGCTTCATTCCCGGCTTCCCCGCTATTTATATTAACCACAACACGATATTTTTTATTTTTCTGCCTCCACTGTTGTTCGAGGCATCCTGGTCCATCTCATTAAAAGATCTTAAAAAATGGTACAGGATAATAGGAAGCTTTTCTTTTTTGGTAGTATTCTTTACCGCAGTTTCCGTTGCCATCTTTACGAATTATTTTATTCCGGGTTTTTCATTGGCGCTCGGTTTTTTATTGGGAGGAATAGTATCACCTCCTGACGCTGTAAGTACAGGCGCCATTTTAAAATTTGTGAAAGTACAAAAGAGCACAGCCTCAATATTAGAAGGAGAAAGTTTGTTGAACGATGCCTCCTCATTGATCATCTTTCGTTTTGCATTGATCGCTGTAGCTACCGGCCAGTTTATCTGGAAGGATGCGGCTTTGAGTTTTAGCTGGATGGTATTTGGAGGAGCTATCATTGGATTGGCACTGGGCTGGATCTTTATGCAGGCACACAAAAGATTGCCTACTGATGCGCCGTCTGATATTGCCTTTACATTAATAGAGCCCTATATTTTATATTGGGTTGGCGAGCACCTGCATAGCTCCGGTGTTTTAGCAGTTGTATTTGGCGGATTGTATTTATCTAACCATCGGTTGGTATTTTTAAATAGTACCAGCAGGATAAGAGGGTATAGCGTATGGGAAAGTTTTGTGTTTATCCTGAACGGATTGGTGTTTATGTTGATCGGGTTAGATATGCCTGAGATACTATCGGGTTTACGCGAAAAAGGAATTCCACTCTCTACTGCTATTCACTATGGAGTTTGGGTTACTATTCTTTTGATCGTTGTAAGAATTGTTTCTTCTTTCTTCGCGCTCTTCGCTACTTATTTATTCAGGCGGAAAACTTTTTATAGCATGAACAGCACCGGTATGTGGAAGCGGCCCTTTGTACTGGGCTGGACCGGAATGAGAGGCGTTGTCTCACTCGCCGCAGCACTTGCGATCCCTGTAACATTAAGTAATGGACAAGACTTTCCTCAACGTGACCTGATCTTGTTCATCACTTTTGTTGTGATCGTACTTACGTTGTTTGTACAAGGACTTACCTTACCTTATATTTTGAAACGAACTGCTGTATTTATGAATTCTGAAGAGGATGAAGAAACGGCTTCAAAAAGAATTAGGAAAGAATTGTATGCACATTCGGTTAGTGTGTTGAAGGATAAATATGCCGAACATATAATCAGCAAGCCTTTATTGGCAAATACCCTCAAACAGTGGGAAGACAAAATGCAAATGGACGACGACGACATAATGAACGCTGAACACAGAAGGATCTATCTTGAGTTGTTAGAGCACCAACGTAATTTTTTGATCGATAAAAATAAAGATCCTGATTTGAATGAAGAAGTGATCAGGGCTCAATTGTATTTAATTGATCTGGAAGAGGAGAAGATCAGGAGCATGTGATCCATCATAAGCGTTTGTAATTTTTTAGTTTTTGTCGCTCATAGCCGATTGGCTGCGTTCCTTCTCCAGCGCTGCTTTGGCCACTGACGAAAATCTGCTTTGCATGATTTTCGTCTGCCTTGCTTCGCCCGGCACCGTATCCAAAGAGGCGCTTCCGTAGGAACTGGTAGAGTTAAGAGCAGTTAATTTGATCAGAATGATTTATTTCTCGGTATTGGATCAAATTACATGAAGGAAAATATTTTAATTTTTCTTTCTTCTATTCAATAAATAAATGCACAAAATCAAACCAATAACAGCCACGCATGTTATGATACAATCGTAAACCCAAATTTTACTCTGGCTTCTATGATTAAGATTCATGATCATATTGATCAAACTATAAATGCCAGCGCCTGACCAAAAACCAATTCCGTATTTATACCTATCGTTCATTTTTATTTTTTTAATTTATTCTTTAAGTACCAACAGTACCTGTCTTAACTTTTCCGGCTCGCTTGTAATTGGCGATGATAACACCACTTGGTGTAATAGTACTTTCTGTTAATGTAAATGCGGCTGCGATCGTGCCATTGTCAAATAATTTTTTTCCTTTGCCCAGCGTCACCGGATAAATTTTTAGACAGAGTTCATCAACCAGATCATTCTTGAGCAGTGTTTGGATGAGCTTGCCGCTGCCCCAAACTTTAATATCGGAACCTTTTGATTTTTTTAGCTTTTTAATATCTGCCAGGCTTTTAAGGAAAATGGAATTTTGCCATTCTGACTTTTTCTTGGTTTTAGATAGCACGTATTTTGTAACGTCATTGATGCCCGGCCAAAAGTCGGCATGTTTGGGCCAGTAGCCGGCAAAAATGTCAAATGTTTTTCTGCCCAAAAGAAGATCTGCAGGTTTCATTTGTTCTTGCATGGCTTTACCAAAAACTTCGTCGCCATACGATGCCGTCCAGCCGCCATATTTGAAACCGCCCGATGTATCTTCTTTAGGGCCACCCGGCGCTTGCATTACTCCATCCAATGAAATAAATGTTAAGACAATTATTTTTCTCATATTATTAATTTAATTTTTAGAATTTATTTTATTGATATTCCTTAACATAGAAAAGTATGGAATTTAAAAGCTCTTGTCATCCTGAGGAACGAAGGATCTGATCATCGATCAATCGTTATGCAACACTAAAAATAAGATGCTTCGTTCCTCAGCATGACAAAAGAAGGACTACTTTGCATCAGCCGCGGCTTTCAACGTTGCGATATCAAGCTTGATCATTTTCATCATGGCCTGCATAACACGTCCTGCTTTTGCAGTGTCGGGATTGCTGAGTAACTCGGGCAATATGGTTGGCGTTACCTGCCAGAAAAGTCCAAACTTATCTTTCAGCCAGCCACAAGCTACTTCATTGCCACCGCCTTCAAGGAGTTTGCTCCAATAATGATCAACCTCTTCCTGTGAGCCGCAATTGATCGTAAGTGAAAAAGCATCAGTCAGTGGATGGCCGGGGCCGCCATTCATTAAAGTGATTTGCTGTCCTTCCAGTTGAATGGTTGCCACAAGCAATTCGCCTTCAGGCCCGGGCGAACCTGGCGGGTTGCGGGTAAACCTTATGATCTTCGAGTTTTTAAAAATAGGAAGATAGAAATTTATTGCTTCTTCAGCATTGCTATCGAACCAAATGAAAGGACTGATCTTTTGCATAAGATATTTTTATTGTTTAGTATAAGTAACAACAAACATCATTCCTGAAACTTTATTTCGATAAAGTTGCCAACAAAGTTTCCAAATAGTTCAATGTCATTGTAAATCCTCCCTGGAAACCCATTTCGATCATTTGCTCCATACGTGCCAGCGATTCATTTTTAATGATAATACTCACTTTCGTGGTACCATTTTCTTCGCTGAAATTTAGATCCCAATCAGAACCAGGTAAATCAGGATTTTCATCTTTGTCTGCAAAAGCATTTTGATATTTGAAATTGGTTTTTGGAGTAATGGAAGTAAACTTCTGAAGAGACCAATGCTCTTGCCCTTCAGGGCTTACCATAGCATAGAATCTTCTTCCACCAACTTTAAAATCCATAAATTTTGTTTTCGATAGCCATGGTTTAGGCGCCCACCATTGGTCAAGAATCTCTTGTTTGGTAAAAGCGTCCCATACAAGTGAAAGGTCCGCATCAAATTCTTTGTTTACGAATACCGTTTTTGATGCTTTGTCAACGGTAAAATCAAATAACAAATTGTTTTTCATTTTTTCTGTTTTTTAATTGTTGATAATACTTGGTCAAGCTGATTGAATCGCGTTTCCCAAATTTTTCTGAATTGATTGATCCATTTGTCGACTTCTTTCATTTTTTCAATTTGAAGTGAGTAGTAAATTTCCCTGCCTTGCTGTTCCTGTTTTACCAGTTCGCATTCTGTGAGTATGCGAAGGTGTTTGGAAACAGATTGCCTGGTGGTGTTAAAGTTATCTGCAATGGCATTCGGTGTCATTGCCTGTAATGCGATTAAGGTAATGATTGCCCGCCTTGTGGGATCTGCTATTGCCTGAAAAATGTCTCTTCTCATAATGTTGATAATTATAGTTGCGCAACTAATCAGCTGCAAATATATGCGCAACCATTCAGTTTCACAAATTTATTTTTTGGATGTAATAAGGTATAATTGCGCAATGTCCTCTGAGCGAGATTTTGCTGAGAAATTACCAGTTCCTGCGGAGGCGCCTCTTTGGCTGCGGTGCCGAGCAAAGCGCGGCAGACAAAATCATGCGGAGCAGATTTTCGTCAGTGGCCAAAGGAGCGCTGGAGAAGGAACGCAGCCCAGCGGCTATGAGCGATCAAGATCGAAAAAAATACAAGCGGCTATGGTGAATTGTTAAGCTGCGCCAGTTAAGAAACTGGTAAAATATAAGTCACAAGTCATCCTTTGGAAGACTTGCACCAGTGAGATATAATAAAATATAGTTGCGCAATATCATCTGCGGGAGATTGCGCTGAGAAATTACCAGTTCCTACGGAGGCGCCTCTTTGGCTGCGGTGCCGAGCAAAGCGCGGCAGACAAAATCATGCGGAGCAGATTTTCGTCAGTTGCCAAAGGAGCGCTGGAGAAGGAACGCAGCCCAGCGGCTATGAGCGATCAAGATCGAAAAAAATACAAGTGGTTATGGTGGATTGTTAAGCTGCGCCAGTTAATTATTCTTTTTCTACTGTAGTTCTTAGTTCGGCTAATCGGGAATCAAAAAGTTGTTTGTCTTTATAAACAGACTCATCCGTGTAGTATTTATTTTCTTCGTAGGTCGGTTCGGGTTTCTTCCTATAAATTGATAATGCTTTAAATGCGATCCATCTTGTAAGATCATCTTTGTCAGCTAACCCTTTGAAAATTATTGTAAGTGCTTTTTGTTTATCAAGAGCGAGTGCATAAAAAACAACATCTTGTTTATAAAAGCTTTTATCACTATCCATCACTTGTTCAAGTACAGTACTATATTCTTCAAAGCCTATCCAATCATTAAGTGATTTGGCTATCGTGAGTCTTGTCCCCAGCTCCGTAGTTTTTTTGTATTGATCTTTTAAGATCGGGATGGTAGCATTTATTTTAAGTTGGCATGCCGCTTCAATTAACCATTCTTTATTGGTGTTAAGGTTTGCCAGTATCAGATCTTCAGCTACCTGTTTTTCTATCCCGGCCAATCTTGTAAGAATTCCCGGATCTTGTTCTCTGCGTAATCCATACATTAAATCATCAAAGTACTGGTTCAAAAAATCTTTGAAATCTTTTGATGGGTTTGTGATCTTATCTCTTAAAGAAGTGTCGAATGGCATTTTTATAATTACTTATTAATTAATACTGACTCCTCAGATATAGGAAAGTTAACTGTACACGCCTTCCCGTCTTCCCCGCAAAAATATTTCTTAATCCATCAAAACTGGTTGTAATTTTTTTAGTTTGTTGTCGCTCATAGCCGCTGGGCTGTATTCCTTCTCCAGCGCTGCTTTGGCTGCTGACGAAAATCTGCTTCGCATGATTTTGTCTGCCTTCGCTTCGCTCGTCACCGCAGCCAAAGAGGCGCTTCCGCAGGAACCGATAGAATGAGCGAAGTAGTTAATCAGTAATAATTTTATCCTCGCCATCACTTTAATTAATAATTTTTGCATTCGGATCCGCACTGATCTTCGATAACCTTTCGTGCCATTGTTGGCGTTCCTCAGGTGTTAGTCTTACCCAATCTGTTAGTTCGCCAACGATCTTCAATGGTGCCTGGCTGCGATAGGAGCGTGTGGGATTGCCGGGAAATTTTTTGTCCGTAACATTCGGGTCATTTTCAAAACTTCCGGTTGGTTCAACGATATAAACACGTTCGCTTCCGTCACCCGGAGCAAGCGCCGCGGCAAGTCCTGCGCCATTGGTTAGAGCTGTAAAATAAATATGATTCATTATGATCTCCGGCCTGTAATTCGACCTGAAGCCTGCTGTTAGTAGATCACCAATTTTTAGATCTGCTTTTGTGCCGTGATAAAAAGGGCCGTTATCTAAAACTTCAGTCATACTATTACGATGGTTTTACTTTTCGTTAATGATGTGATGTTTGAATTGATTTTTATTGGAGGCAGGCGAGTACTATTTCCCCTGTCTTAATACAGAAAATACATGGTAGCCGATTCCAATTGCAATTGCAACAATTGCTTTGTATAGAGGAAGCTCACCTGAACCAACCAGCTGTATGGAGCCTATCACAAATATTGGGATATACAAAAGTGTACCTGTAACTACGCCTGGCGAATAAATTTTTAATTTTGCAAGGCCCCATAGATGAAAACATGCATTGGCGGCAGCTATTGCAGCAGTATAATACCATATTGAATAACCGTGCAGTGTGTTGCCATAATAAAGTGAAAATGCACAGGCACACATCATGACTGTATTGATCCATACAAGGAACCCAGTATTACTTTTCTTGACTGTTTTCGGTGGAATTAATAAGGCATACCATTCTTGGAAGCCCCCGGGAAATAAAAACTCTTCAGTTACGTGTAGCATAACTGCAGCGGTAAGCATGATTGCCAGGGTTGAAAATGTTATTGTCATGGGTTAAATATTTTTATAGTTTGCGAATATTGCCTGCATTTTATTAACAGCTAATTTACACTTTCCCATAATGCAATGCAACTACACCACCCGGAAAAGTTTTAGATTCTATCAAGTTCAATTTAGTAGTGCCGGTTACATCTTTAAACAACGGCATGCCTTTTCCTAATATTATAGGATTAACAAAAAGCCAAAACTCATCAATCAATCCTTCATTTAATAATGCTTGTGAAGCACTCGGACTTCCAAATATTAAAATATTTTTTCCTTGCTGTTTCTTTAATTTATTAATGTTGTCCGAAAGATGCTCGCCAATAATTTTTGTATTGTGCAATCCGGCTTCCTGCATAGTTGTAGATAATACAACTTTTGAAACGCTGTTGTACCAATTGGAATGCTCTATATCATGTTTTGATGCGCCGGGTTTGTCGCCTGCTGTTGGCCAATAGCCTTGCATCATTTCATAGGTTACCCGTCCGTAAAGAGCCGTGTCTGCTTGTGCTGTCATGGTTGCAATAAAATCAAACATTGTTTCATTCACAGTTATCCAATTCATTTCTCCGTTAGGCCCTGCAACAAAGCCGTCAAGTGATGTGTGCATAAAGAAAATTAATTTTCTCATTTAGTATAATTTATTAATTAGTAATCTTTTATCGTTAAAGTTTTTAGGATGTCGGCATTATACCCCAGACACAAACTGTTCGCACATTTGTGTCAATAAGAGGAATTGGTTAAAGGAAAGATGCAATTAATTGAATTATAAATCCTAGAGATAATATTGCCATTCCTCGCTTTACCCACTTTTGCATTGTGATATCTTGTTTCATAACTTCATTGTTACCATAAACAATTGCACCTCTAAATATTGCAGGAGTATTAAAATACATTATTAATATTCCTATGAAATTAATCACTAATCCAATAATATTTAAATATTTTCCAGTTGATATACTAGTATTTAATGTAATTGTAAAAAAAAAAGTACTTATGATTAATGGATATAAAAAGGCAAATAAAAATCCCCAGTTTAATTACTGAATTAAGTATGTGAAACCAAAGTGGAGTGTTTACAACCCAAACCTTTGTTCCAGCTTGGTCAGAGTTTTCTTTTTTAAATGAACTATAACTTATTCTGTCCATCATTTCAGATAATGCAAATCCTAAAGAGCCAAATCCACAAAATAGTACTCCCAAAGGAATGTAGTTTTCTGCATGGATTATTGAAAAAATAATTTCAATAAATCCAAATATTATTAGCCAAAAGAAAAATCCATATTTGTCAATATTGATTTTAGTTGCTTTTAGTATTTCTTCTCCTGCGGACATAAAAAAAATTAAAAAATTAAAAAATATATTTAATAAAAAAGGCTGAATTAACAGCCCTAATAATATTATTCTTTTACAGGTTTTCGTTCTTCATTATCTTTTACATCCTCTTCGGATTTATTCTTGTGTCTTGTAAAATTATATGGATGCAGAATTATATGAGCAGCTCCTGCTTTTACACACATACTACTTAGAACTTCTCTTAGATATGGGAATATTATTGCAGCTCCATTTACATTCCCAAATTCATTAGGGTCAATAGTGGGAGTACCTACGGATTCAAAAATTCCAACCATAGATACTGTTGCTTCAATTTCAACTGTTTTGTCTATTCCTCTTACTTGCTTAAATAAAAGAGATTCGGTAACAGCAATTTTATTATTATCAACCAAAACATTCACGTCAATATTAACTTCATGACCTATTTGAGCAGGATCAAATGTTATTACATATTCTCTTCTAAATGAAGAGGCCATTAGTATTATATTGGTTACTTTAAAACCAGATTCTATATTTTCTACTATTTCTTGTTCCATTATGCTGCCATTGCGTGTGATGTGTTTCCTGTTGTTATTTCAATTGTAGGAGCTATTTTGTTAATAGGGTTTACAAAATAATCCAAAGACATTAATTCTAGAATATTACGATAAGACTCATGATATTTTAATATCGCTGGTAATCCGGAAAATCCATTTAATACGTAATCACTATTTAAGATATTATATTCTGGCACAACAATTCCATTTCCATATATAGGGAATCCTAAAGGACTAAGGTTAGCTTGCACTTGTGAAAAATACGGGAATAACAAGGGCGTATAGTTTTCGTTATATTCAAGAATAACCTCTGAGATTTTTAAAGAAGAATCTGAGGAAATAAAAGCTATGTCCTCGTTTTCAAATGCTTCAAGGAATTTCATAGAAACATCTATCCATGCATTATCTAATTCTTTATTATCATTATATTCTTCGATAGGGAGGAGTTCAACAATATGAGTATCTATAGCTGAATTGAATCCATATTTTATATGGACATTTGGGAATTTTTTTGCTATTATTTCTAATTCTTTTTTTAAAAATTTAATTGGTGTCATACTACTCAAAGGTAACATTTAAAAATTCAATGATTGATTTAGCCTTTTCTATTGAATTGTGGGCATCTTCTAAAACTAAAACATTATCAGTATAATCTGCAATATTTCTATCTTCTTTAAGTTCAGGTAAAGCATTTTGAAACCATTTGAAATATTGCGTATCATACTTACGTAATTTATAAACCTTTCTTTTTATTCTATTTAGTACAATAATATGCGTACCCTTTTTTTCAAGTTTACATTGATTTGCAATTTCATCTTTATCATCTCCTGTTTTAATCAAAATGTGTAGTACAAATTGCAGTGACGCATAATAAGCTCTATTAACCGTAGACGAATAAAGTTTTTCCTTGGCTAATAAATTTGCTGACTCAAGACTTTGGTTGGATTTCTCTAAAAATGTCGACATATTTACTATTGCTACTATTAAATATTTTTTATAACCTAATAATTTATATACTAAGTATTAATCGGAACTTGACTAGTTACAATGAATTTTTTAAATTGATTAAAACATTCTAAAGAATGTTCATAATCTTTTTTCTTAATAGCATTAAATGTTTTCAAATCCTTAAATCCTTCATATCTGGCACTTTGGGAATAATGATAAAGATTCATATAATTTTGTCTAGCTGTATCTTGAATAGGCATTGAAGCGTTATGTGATCCTCCTCTTATATTGCCATTGATTTCCATATGCGAAGTTCCAATATCTTTTTTTCTTTTTTTTGCAAGAGCTTTTAAATAGTGTATTGCAACATAAAACAAACATGTTATTTTCCAATCGTAGTACGATTCCTTATAGTTTTCGCAAATACTATCGTGTAAAACATGATTATGCTTAGCTTGATTAATAAATTCTTGCATGTAGTAGGATAAAATAATTAAGCAACGGATTCTTCAGTAATAAATTTTTCTTCTAATTCTGTAGGAACAAACTGAAAATAAATTGGAAGTTTATCATATACTCCCAATGAGGAATAATGATCTAAGAAATAAAAAATTTCATTTCTATTATTAAAATTATCTTGATTTAAAACAATCATGTACATCGTTGCAGAGCCATTTCTTTTTTTAAAAGCACTTTTAACAATGTTCAATTTTTTTGCCTTCTCAAAAAACAAATTAACAAATCCATCTACAATCGTATAAAGATTTGCGTCAACCATTTGTCTTTGATCCAATAATGCCTGTAGTGGATTAACCATAAATAATTCCATCTTCTGAATAAATTCTGTTTTAATTCCTGAATCTAGGAGATCACTTCCAAACTTAACGTCTTTGCTATGGATGTCTAAGAAATTGATATATGAATCAACGAATCGTGCCAATTCTGGCTTATTGGTTATATCGTGTGTAGGCTTGGTCATTGGTTAAGATGTCATAGGTTGAACTGGGCAAATATAATGTCATTTTTGATTAAACAAACATTAATTCAATTATCATACCGTTAATAACGGCAATTTTAGCTTAAAATTTCATAAAATAGAAGAATTTCTATAGTAATAGGGTACATACCAAGAAGAGTTTTTAATATTTAGCTTGTGAACCTTGTCTGAATATTGTAGCTGTTTAAATCGCTTTATGCATACTAAAAAAGGCATCGCAACCAAGCTATGCCTTCAATAATATAAAACAGAAAAACTATTTCTCTTTCGCTACTTTTTTCTGACTTTTAGGAGCAAACATTACCAGCATTCTTTTACCTTCCATTTTAGGCATGCCTTCTAATGCGCCTACGTCTTTTAACCTGTCGGCGAATTTTAGTAATAATAATTCACCTCTTTCTTTGAACATGATGGCACGGCCCTTAAATTGTACATGCGCTTTTACTTTATCGCCGTCCAATAAAAATTTTTCTGCGTGTTTGCATTTGAATTCAAAATCATGATCATCGGTGTTCGGCGTAAAACGAACTTCTTTAACCTCACTGGTCTTCGACTTCGCCTTCATCTCTTTTTCCTTCTTCTTCTTGTCGTATAAAAATTTATTGTAGTCAATAATTTTACAAACGGGTGGAACTGCAGCAGGAGAAATTTCTACCAGGTCAAGCTCTTGTGCCTGCGCCATTTTCAATGCGTCTGCTGTTGGGTAAACGCCGGGTTCAATGTTTTCACCTACCAATCGTACTTCAGGTACGCGTATCATGTGATTAGTACGGTGTTCTTGTTGTTGTTCTTTTTTAAAACGCGGGTTAAAAGTGCCCCGGGGTGGTCTTGGTGGAAATGCCATTAATTGATTTTATGTTTAAGATTCGTAGCCATCGGTGATTTCCGAGCGCTACATTTTTTTTAAAGTTACTAAAAATATTTTATTCGAATGTTCTTTTGCTTGTTACTTCTTCGTTGACCATGTCGATAAACTCCGCCATTGGCTTAACGCCCAGATCACCTTTGCCTTGTCTTCTTACAGCAACCGTGCCGTTATTTGTTTCCTGTTCGCCCAGAACGACCATCAAAGGTGTTCTTTCTAACTCTGTGTCCCTGATCTTTTTACCGATCTTTTCGTTCCTATCGTCAATCTCAGCGCGAATATCCGCTTTTTTTAGCTGCTGCAAAACAGTTTCTGCATAAGGCATAAATTTATCGCTGATCGGCAATATCTTAACCTGGGTAGGAGCCAACCATAATGGAAACTTACCCGCGCAATGTTCTATCAAAACGGCAATAAAGCGTTCCATGCTGCCAAAAGGAGCGCGGTGGATCATTACCGGCCTGTGTTTGGCGTTGTCTTCCCCGATATAAGTCAGGTCAAAACGTTCCGGTAAATTGTAATCTACCTGTATTGTTCCCAATTGCCATTTGCGCCCGATCGCATCGCGCACCATGAAATCCAGTTTCGGTCCGTAGAAAGCGGCTTCGCCATATTCCACTACCGTTTTCAAACCTTTTTCAGCGGCTGCTTCAATGATCGCATTTTCAGCCAGTTCCCAGTTTTCGTCTGTGCCAATATATTTGCTTCTGTCTTCTTTATCTCTCAAAGAAATTTGTGCAGTATAATTTTCAAATCCAAGAGATCCAAATACATACAAAACAAGATCGATCACTTTTTTGAATTCATCTTTTACCTGGTTGGGCATACAAAATAAATGCGCGTCATCCTGGGTAAAGCCGCGTACCCTTGTTAAGCCATGCAACTCGCCATGTTGTTCATAACGATACACGGTACCAAATTCTGCCAAGCGCAATGGCAGGTCTTTGTAAGAACGTGGCGATGTTTTATAGATCTCGCAATGGTGCGGACAGTTCATTGGTTTTAAGAAAAACTCTTCACCTTCCTGCGGTGTTTTGATCGGCTGAAAACTATCCTTGCCATATTTTTCATAATGTCCCGAAGTAACATATAAATCTTTATGGCCGATATGCGGCGTGATCACAGGAAGATAGCCTGATTCTATTTGTGCTTTTTGTAAAAACTGTTGCAGCCTTTCTCTTAGCATGGCGCCTTTTGGTAACCATAAAGGCAATCCCATCCCAACTTTTTCAGAGAAGGCAAACAATTGTAATTCCTTACCTAACTTTCTATGGTCGCGTTTTTTTGCTTCTTCCAATAAAATTAAATATTCATCTAATTCTTTTGTTGAAGGAAAGGTTACACCATAAATACGGGTAAGCTGTTTATTTTTTTCATCGCCTTTCCAGTAAGCACCAGCGATGCTTGTTAATTTAATTCCTTTTACAAATCCTGTGTTAGGAATATGCGGGCCACGGCAAAGATCTGTAAAGCCACCTTGTGTATACAAAGTGATCTCGCCATCCTGCAGGTTGCTTAAAAGGTCTAATTTATATTCATCACCTTTTTCGCTGAAATATTTTACCGCATCATTTTTAGAAATTTCTTTGCGGATAAAATTTTCACCTTTCTTGGCAAGCTCAGCCATTTTAACTTCCAGCTTGCGCAGGTCGTCTTCTACTATCTGGTGATCGCCTAAGTCAACATCATAATAAAAACCGGTTTCCAATGGCGGACCAACCCAAAATTTTACGCCCGGGAACATTGATTCTATCGCTTCTGCCATCAAATGTGCAGAGGAGTGCCAAAAGGTAGATTTACCCTGAAGATCGTTCCAGGTCAGTAATTGCAAAGAAGCGTCTCCGTTGATGGGCCTTGATGCATCCCAGGTTTGTCCGTTAATATTTGCTGCCAAAACTTTTCTTGCCAATCCTTCACTGATAGATTTGGCTACATCCATTGCAGTAACGCCCTGTTCGTATTCTCTTATTGCTCCATCCGGTAATGTGATCTTTATCATAAATTTCCTTATATCTTCAATTTTTTTTAGAATTGCAAATTTAACGAAGTATTAGCTATCGTTGGAACATATCTAAAATATCTTTACAAGAGTTTTTATTTATCATAAAATGCATTGTTTTTAAGCAGGGAAAAGGGTTTTATAGTATGAAAAGGCTTTCTATCTTATTTATTATTTTTTTAATAGCAACGGTATCCCATGCGCAAAAGATCGATGGGCAATGGCGCGGTTATTTTGATTCAAAAGGAGATATCATAGCGGCCGGACAAGATAATACAGAATATGTTTTGGAGATCAACCTGGATGGAACCGATATAAGCGGTTATTCCTATTCTTATTTTCAGGATAGAAAATATTATGTCATTTGCACCATAAAAGGGACCTACAATAAATCCGACAAGACGATGCTGATAACGGAAGTGGCGCGTATAAAAGGGATCACACCACCGGGGCAGGGCGATTGTTTACAAACTCATTTTTTACAATATCAAAAAATACACGGCAAAGAACAATTGGTGGGTAAATGGAAATCTGCCCCCGGACAAAATGATTGCGGCAGCGGTTCAACAACACTGGAAAGAAAAACATTAAATAAAAACTTGGTAGGTTATAATAAAGGGCGTACCCGTATAACGATCACCCGATCAAATATTATAACTACAGAAAGTAAGCCTAAAAGAACCGAGACGATCATCAGAAGAAGGATACCGCCTACATCTCATCTACCTGTCAGCGATTCTTCTGTTGTTGACATCGACCTTACAAAAAAAGATACAACAGTAAGTACGGTGATCATAGATTCGCCTGCTATTGAAAGAAAAACAATACCGATCACGCCGCCGGCTGATATGAATTATGAAAAACGCAGCAACACCTTATTGAATACCATACAAATAGCCAGCGACTCTTTTCAGGTTGACCTGTATGATAGCGGCGATATAGATGGAGACAGCATTTCATTGTTCTTCGACGGAAAATTATTGTTATCTCACCAGGGATTAGCGATAGAGCCTATCACGCTTACTTTAAATGCAAAGGCCAACAACGGTGTAAATGAATTGGTGATGTATGCGGAAACACTTGGGACCATTCCACCAAATACCGCACTAATGGTTGTTACGGACGGAAGCAAACGCTACGAAATATACATGACCTCGGACCTACAAGAAAGCGGTGCGGTGCGGTTTATTCATAAGAATGAATAGGCTGAACATTGATTTGATTGTCTGAATTGGGATTCGTGGGATTTAGGGATTAATGGATTTGAATAAAATATTACTCTTCTGTCTTGTCATTCTGAGCGTAAGCGAAGAATCTAATTCTGCGCCATTATTCTGGCTATTTTAACGATAAGATGCTTCGTTCCTCAGCATGACAAAGAGAATACAAAATCATAGCTTTAGTACAATTTCAACTTCCTTATTTTTTGTTCCTTATTTCTTATTCCTTATTTAATTAATTAAAGAGCCGCAAAGGAAAAACTTAATGTTCCTCTGCGGCTCTTCATGTTCTTTGCCGTTATATACGCTATATCAACTCAATCAACGGTTCGGACAAACTACTTCGACACAATACTATCCTTTGTCTCGCCGCAATGAACCATTGTGGGATCTTTTCTTCCTAAATAAGGATTGATGATCTGCGGAGAATTGCTTATCCAATTGGCATCATTGCCTTCACCAAAAGCCATCGGGCAATTTTGCAGGTACAATGTATTGCCTTCGTAGTGTATCATTTTTAATAACGGGAACAGGTTTTCAGTAACGTTCTGAAAATCTTTGCGCATAGCCGTAATAGTCGATTCGGTCGGAACGCTTTGCGCATTGGATTTTATATTTCCCACCAGTGAAAGCGCCGTGGCATAAATACCGGAAGTATCTTTTTTCAATTCATCGAGCTTTACACTGTCGCTCAGGGTAGCAACTTTTGCTGCAGTTACTTTCGCTTTGACACTGTCATTGTCAACAAAATTATTTTTTAATTCCAGGTAAGCATTTACCAGTGTATCAATGCTGTAGTTAAATGAAGCGGAGTGAGCGCCTATTTTAATGGCATTTTGTGTAATACTTTGAGGTGCATCAGGCGCACTTTTCTTCAAAAACATCCAATATATTCCGAATAACAGAACTAAAAGTATAAGGGTCAGTACCACTTTTTTCATAGCTATATTTTTGCCCAAAGTTATAGGATACTAATCAACTAAGTAAATAGTTTGCGGTTTAGCTTACTTTTGCAAAATATTTAACGGAAACAGGAGATAAAATGCTTTTAGGATTACAGAATGTAACATTTGAATTTGGCGCCAGGGCGATCGTAGAAGACGCCACCTGGCACATACAACCCAATGAAAGAATTGCTTTGATCGGGTACAACGGTACAGGTAAATCAACCTTGCTGAAGGTGTTGACACGCCAGTATTTGCCGAACAAAGGAACAGTGGAGCAGGGTAAAGAAACAACCATCGGTTTTTTGCACCAGGATCTGTTGAGTTTTGATACCGACGATTCTATTTTAGAAGTTGCCATGGGTGCCTTTGAGCGCGTAAAAGAACTGGAAAAAGAAATTGAAGCCATTGGCATTGAATTGGAAAAAACCGGGGATGAAAGCCTGGTTATAACCTATTCTGAAAAATTACATGAGCTGGAAGTATTAGGCGGATACGATATTCACCACAAGACAGAAGAAGTTTTACACGGCCTGGGGTTCGATAATGAGAATGTGCACAAACCATACAAATTATTTAGTGGAGGATGGAGAATGCGTGTGTTACTGGCAAAAATGATCTTAATGCAGCCGGATGTTTTGTTGCTGGATGAACCTACGAATCACCTTGACCTTCCAAGTATCGAGTGGCTCGAAAAATATTTATTGCATTACCAGGGCGCTGTTGTAATGGTGAGCCATGATCGTTTTTTCTTAGACAGAATGGTGAACAAAGTGGTGGAATTGTACCAACAGAAATTACATTTTTATACCGGTAATTATTCTTATTACGAAACGGAAAAAGCGTTGCGTGTAGAAATGCAACAGAAAGCTTACGAAAACCAGCAGGATTATATTCGCCAGAACGAACGTTTCGTAGAAAGGTTTAAAGCCAAGGCCAGCAAGGCTGCCGCTGCACAAAGTATTGTAAAACGTTTAGAAAAATTAGACCGCATAGAAAACGTAGAGATAGAAAGGCCCAACATGCGCATCAACTTTTTAATTGATAAACAACCGGGAAGAGTATTGTGCACTTTAAAGAATGTATCTAAACGTTTCGGTGATTTAGTGATCATGGAAAATACCGGTGCAGAGATAGATCGCGGTGATAAGATCGCGTTGATCGGCGCGAATGGTAAAGGTAAATCAACATTGCTGCGCGTAATTGTGGGTAGCGAAGAACATACCGGCGAACGTGTATGGGGACATAATGTAGAAGAATCTTTCTACGCACAGCACCAGCTCGAAGCATTGAATATCAATAATACAGTGCTGACTGAAATGCAGGAAAGCAGAAGTGGTAAAACCGATTTGGAACTGCGTAGTTTATTAGGCTGTTTTTTATTCACCGGAGACGATGTAGATAAAAAGATCAAAGTATTAAGCGGAGGAGAAAAAGCAAGAGTAGCACTCGCTAAAACAATTGTGAGCAAGGCTAATTTTTTAATGCTGGATGAACCTACCAATCACCTGGATATACATTCTGTTGATTTGTTGATCGGCGCATTAAATAATTATGAAGGTAGTTTGGTCTTTGTAAGTCATGACAGACATTTCGTAAGTAAGATCGCTAATAAGATATGGGAAATTGAAGACCATAAAATTGTAGAATTTAAAGGAAGTTATGCCGAGTGGGAAGATTGGAAAGCGAGAAGGGTAGCGGCAGAGAACGCTAAAGCAAAAGCTGAAACAAAAAAATCAGAACCTGTACCTGATAAAAAAAAAGAGGAGCCTAAGCCTGTAACCAATAATGTACCTGTTGACAAAGAATTAAAAAAGGAGTACCAAAAAAATAAAAATCGTTTTCAGCAGCTGGAAGAAAAAGTAGCGCAGCTGAACAAAAGAAAAACAGAACTGGAAGGGCTCATGGCAGATCCAAATAGTTACGCTGATAAAAATAAATTTCAGCAAACAGAAACGGAATACAAAAAAATAACAGAAGAACTAACAGCGGTCAATAAAGAATACGAAGTTGTTTTTGATAAAGTAATGGAGTTGGAAGATCAGTTAGGCGGTTAAAATGCTATATTGAATTTTGTATAATTGTTTAGTAGACTTTAATTTAAAATTCAGCATTCAAAATTTGAAATAAACGTTTATATTTGCAAACTCTTAAAGACTTGGTAGCTCAGCTGGATAGAGCATCAGCCTTCTAAGCTGAGGGTCATTGGTTCGAATCCAATCCAGGTCACACATAATAGTTTCGTTATTTTCGCAATAGCTGTAGATCGATGATTTACAGCTATTGTAGTTTTGAACAGTTTCGTTTAACAACGTTTTTCATTGATGGCAAAAAATGGAAGTTTGTCTGATCGATTTGCAATATCATTATTTAAATATCTTATCTACAATAAGGTTAATTACTTCAATAAAAATAAGAGTAATAACAACCCATTCTAACACGATACTATTTTTACTTTGCAGTAAGTCTTTAAATAATTCAAGGTTTTCTTTTACAATGCCAAGGCCTTCAGAAATATCACGAAATCGTACCTGCAGATCAAATGTTTTTTTAAGGCCAACATCCAATATATTAAGATTCTCATCTTCCCAGGTTTCATCCGGAGAATCAAAAATGTAAAGGTTTTGCAGAATTCGGTTTTTAAGACTGAGTGTCCGGCCGATAGTTTTTTTAAGATCTGTACTTGATATATCTAGTTTTCCATTGTTCCCCAGTATTTCTGTAAGGCGATTTGTTTCTTCACGTAGTTTATTGGTTTGTTGTGAATAGTGATCCAGCGCTACGGATTGCGATACATAGTAAGCTTGCATCCGATATAAAGATCTATCCTGATCCGGTAGTTAATGGCGTTATACAATTAGATCTTGGAAATAAACCTGCTGGAATTTACGGAGTGGTTATTGTAAATACAGAAGGCCAAACAGTATTACATAAAGACATTAACTATGATGGCAACGGCGATGTAAAAACTATTTATTTGAATAAGTACATCGCAAAAGGTGTGTATGTGTTAGAAATACTGGGGCCTGACAAAAGCATATCAAAAATTAATTTTGAAAATCAATAAGTGAAACTGATAAGACAAAGTGTGATAATTTCTATTACACTTTATTCTTATCGTTGTTGAGTATGCTCACACAAACTATAATACTTAGGCAAGCATTTAATGAAAAAAAATATTATTTACTCCTTTTATATTGATACCTGTATTTGCAATAGGCTGTTCTAAAAATACTATTCCTACTCAAAAATCGACATCTCCTTTACCAAATACCATTGATAAAACCGATACCTTAAAAGTGATGGCTTATAATGTATTGAATTATGGCGATGGTTGCCACCTAACAGTATTGATGACCCCATTGAAAACAATTAAGAGGGGATAAAGCACTTGATATTGAAATTATTTTTATGAAATTACTTGTATCAATGGATTGAAAGCCTTTGAGGCGATCAATACTTTTTGTCCTACTTTAAAGTTTCTGACCTCATCTTCTGTAGCGATCACTTTTATAATATTATTTGCAGAAAGTACACTTACGATATAAACAATATCACTTTTTTTAATATCGATGATCTCGCCGGTTACTTTAAATTTGCTACTGATCTTTTGTTCGGAGAAAACATCAGTCGGGCTACCTTCTTTTATAATTTTTCCTTTATCAATTACGATCACTTTATCTGCCAGCCTGAATATTTCCGGTAAATGGTGACTGATCAAAATGGTTGTTAATTGGTATTGCTGGTGCGCTTTTAAAATATATTCCTGCAATTTAAAACGCATATCATCGTCAACTGCTGAAAGCGGCTCATCTAATAATAATATTTTCGGCTTTCTTACTATTGCCCTGGCTAAGGCTATTCTTTGTTGTTGTCCACCTGATAAATTTTGTGGCTTGGTATTTTGTAATTGTTGCAGCTCCATTAATTCCAGCAGCTCATTTATTATTTTTTTACCATCACCTTTTGGTAGGGCATATTCCAGGTTTTCTTTTACGGTTAAATTAGGAAATAAGGCGTAATCCTGAAACAGAAAACCAATAGAACGTTTTTTTATGGCAAGATGGATATTCTTCTTTGAGTCATCCCAAACTTCATTATCCACTTCGATCGATACATTTTCTGCAGTGGTTAAGCCGGCCAGTATTCTAAGGATAGTTGTTTTGCCTGCGCCTGAATTTCCATAGATCGATAAAAGCTTTCCTCGTTCCAATTCAAATGAAATAGCCAAGGGCATGGCGCCTTCAGCAGTCTGTAATATTTTATTTGCTTTGAACCTGATCATTAATACAACCTTGTTTTAGAATTATTATTGATGATATGAACAGTTAAAAGAATTGTAAATGCAAATGCAAAAAGTATCAACGCATAAATATTGGCATTGTGATAATTCATAGATTCTACTTCATCATAAATAGCAATAGATACTACTTTTGTTTTTGTAGGAATACTACCACCAACCATTAGTACAACGCCAAATTCTCCTATGGTATGCGCGAATGTCATAATGATACCCGTTAGCAGAGATGCGCGAATATTGGGCAGCATTATTTTTGTGAGCGTAGTAAATTTTGATTTACCCAAAGTAAAAGATGCTTCTTGCAATGAAGGCGACAAATTTTTAAATCCCGATAATATCGGATTGATCATAAAAGGCAGGCTATAAATAACCGATGCAATAACCAATCCTTCAAAAGTAAACACTAACCGGAGATCAAAATATTTATCGAGGAACATCCCAAAAGAATTCTCAGGACTAAATGCTACCAATAAATAAAAACCAAGTACTGATGGCGGCAGTATCAATGGCAGACTGATAATCGCTTCAATAACGGCTTTGTATCTGTACTTGCTGTATACTATCCAATAAGCTAACGGAACAGCAATGGCGAACAATAGTACAGATGTAATGATCGCCAGTTTAAAGCTGAGCCAGAAAGGTTGCAGGTCAATCATGGGGAGATAAACTTACTTCATTTGTTTTTATGAGTGCCAGCACTGTGTCATTTTCTTGTAAGCCTAATTGTTTAACAGCATTGGTGGTAATAATGGAGCTGATCATCACGTTGCCAAAAGACAAATTTACCTGGCTCAATAGTACGCCTGTTACAATTGAGTGAATGCTACATGGGATACGGTTTTGCACACTAATAGCAATATCGAAATTTTTGGCAATGATAACTTCCGTCTCTTTGAACAACAGTCGGATAGTATTTCCAATGGTTAAATAATCGGTTATTGCAGGCGTGTCTAAAACGATCGAAGTAAAACTGGCATCATTCGATAATACTTTCACCAACGATAAATTATCGTGTGATTGTATTGCGGTAATTGTGCCTGTTAGTGTATTCATTTTGCCGATTGAGAAAATCCGTATTTGGTAAAAATATTGATTGCCGTTGCAGACGAGATAAAGGTATAAAATTTAACAGCTGTCGCATTTCCTTGCGCATGTTTTAATATCACATACGCTTGTTGTAAAGGGGAGTGGCTGTTATCAGGTATGATATAATATTTACCACCTTCTTTTTGCATGTTGGGAGATAAGGCTAATGATAAAGCCACCAATCCAATATCTGCTGCACCGGTTGTTACGAATTGTGCCGTTTGTGAAATATTTTCTCCTAACACAAATTTGCTTTGCAGCTTATCGTATAAATTATAAAACTTCAGACTTTCAACAGCTCTTGCACCATAAGGCGCATGAGCTGGATTGGCGATCGCGATCTTAACGATATTGGTATCCAGTAAACTGTTCATCTTTTTTATATTCGGATCTATTTTTTTGCTCCATAAAACAAGCTGGCCGTAGCCATAAGTTTTTATGTCGGAGATCGTAAAGTTTTTATCTTTTAATTTATTAGGATAATCGATATCGGCAGAAAAGAAAATATCAAAAGGTGCATCATTCGAGATCTGTTCAAAAAATTTACCTGAAGAACCATAAGTAACCTGGATATCTGCTGTGGGGTCTTGTAATTTATAGGCTTCGATAATACTATCCATTGCAGGTTTTAGATCAGCCGCAGCTGCAATAGTAATACTTGTTGCTTGAGCTTTAGTAACTGAGGCTAACCCTGTTATGAGTAATAACGTTAGCGTAAAAATTCGTTTAATTTGTTTCATGTCAGTTAAATTAAAATTAATTATATATAATATTATTTATACAATGTAGTTAAAATATATTAAAATAATATTGTTTTTGCAATATTATCATTGCATTATTTGTATATTTATGAAATGGGTATAGCAAAATTTATATTAAATATATTTTAATGTATTGCAATAATGAATTTGAAAGATACAATCTAATATAGCACAAACTGTTTAAATGCTACTAGACGCTTATAATAGGATACATAATTATTTACGGATATCATTGACTGATAATTGCAATTTCCGTTGCTTTTATTGCATGCCCGGCGATGAACATGTATTTATGCCATCAGCACAAATGATGCAGGCCGATGAGATACAGGAGCTGGCAAAAATATTCGTCAACTTTGGCGTTAATAAAATAAGGTTAACGGGAGGCGAGCCTTTAGTTCGCAAAGATGTTGGTACTATTATTAAAAATTTATCTGCATTGCCCGTTTCTTTAACGCTAACTACAAACGGCGTAAGGCTACATGAATTTGTTGAAGTGATCAAAGGATCAAATATCCGCACAGTTAATATTAGTCTGGATACTTTGGAAGCCAATAAATTTCAACAGATCACTAAAAGAAATGATTTTAAAAAAGTCTGGGACAATATTCATTTGCTGATCGATTTGGGTATACATGTAAAAGTGAATGTGGTGGCGATGAAGGACATTAATGATAATGAAATAAATAATTTTATTGCGTGGACAAAAAACACACCGGTGCATGTGCGCTTTATAGAATTCATGCCTTTTACAGGAAATAAATGGGTGAGCAATAAAGTATTTACCTGGCAACAAATATTGGAAAAAGCGGAACAGCAGTATTCTTTCATCCGTTTAAAAGATGAAGGAAATGATACAGCGAAAAAATATATAGTGCCGGGTCATGTTGGAACTTTTGCTGTGATCAGCACCATGACAGCGCCATTCTGCAGCACTTGCAACCGCATGCGTTTGACAGCAGATGGCAAAATGAAAAATTGCCTTTTTTCAAAAGATGAAATGGATCTGTTGGGTGCGTTAAGAAGTGGTAAGGATGTTATGAGTTTGATCCAGCAATCGGTTAAAGAAAAATATGCGGAACGCGGCGGACAATTCGTTTCTAATTTTGAGCAACTTAATTCTGCCGGAATCGAGAACAGGAGCATGATCGCCATCGGCGGATAAAATATAAATTCTATAAAAGTGATCTCGGTTTCAGAAGCAAAAAATATCATCGCGAATAACGTGCAGCCGCTGCAACCTGTAACGGTTTCGCTAATTGATGCAGTAGGATTGGTGCTGGCGGAAGATGTCTATACTACATTGAATGTGCCGTCATTCAGGCAATCGGCGATGGATGGTTACGGTTTTCGTTTTGATGATCATGTTGCGGAAAAAGAAATAATAATTGCCGGCGAAGTTCCTGCTGGCAGTGAGGCAGCAATAACTATTCAGCCACAACAAGCTGTTAGGATTTTTACAGGTGCACCGGTTCCTGAAGGTGTTGATACAGTAGTGATGCAAGAAAAAGTAAGCGTGCACGACAAACAACTTTCTATACAAGATCCACAATTAGTAAAAGGATTAAATATTCGCGCAATTGGTAGCGAGATTGTTTCGGGCGAAATGGCCTTGGAAAAAGAAACGCTGTTATCACCGGCTGCTATTGGTTTTTTAGCAGGCATTGGTGTAACAACAGTAAAAGTTTACCCAAAGCCGGCGATAACAATTATTGTTACCGGCAATGAATTACAAGAACCCGGTGTTGCATTAAAACCCGGACAAGTGTACGAATCCAACTCATTAATGCTGACAGCGATTTTACAACAATTACATATCAATAATATTACCATTGTAAAAGCTGCTGACGATTTAGCAACATTGCAAAATGTATTGCAGGCAGCGTTGCAAAATAATAATATTGTACTATTAACCGGTGGCGTAAGCGTAGGCGATTATGATTTTGTGGTAGAAGCTGCTGCACGTTCAGGAGTCACGCAATTGTTTCATAAAATAAAACAAAAACCCGGCAAGCCGTTATTTTTTGGCAGGAAAGAAAATAAGCTGGTATTCGGCCTGCCCGGTAATCCATCATCAGTGCTCACTTGTTTTTATGAATATGTGATACCGGCGCTGGAACAAATTGCTAAACAAAAAAGTACCGGTAAAATAATATATTTACCGCTGGCAAAAGACTATACTAAAAAGGGAATCTTTACTAACTTTTTAAAAGGCATTTACACCGATGCAGCTGTGTTGCCATTAGATGCACAGGATTCTTTTCGTTTAAGTTCTTTTGCCAAAGCCAATTGCCTGATCTGTTTGGGCGAAGAAGAAAAACAATACAAAGCAGGAGAGATCGTTGCAGTACACTTAATAACTATTTAATGCAGGTAAACATTTCCATATTCGGGCCGCTGACTGATATCATTACAAAAGATAATCTGGTGATCAATGATATCAATGATACCAATACGCTCACTGAACAGTTGAATAAAACATATCCTGCATTGGCTACCATTAAATATGCTATTGCTGTCAATAAAAATATTATCACAAACAACACAATACTGAATGATAATGATACTGTGGCGTTGATGCCACCATTTTCAGGAGGATAATTATATGAGCGAAAATTTTGAACGATACCAGCGGCAGCTTTTGCTAAAAGGATTTGGTGAAACGGGCCAGCAAAAATTACAGGATGCAAAAGTGCTGGTAATTGGTGCGGGCGGTCTAGGCTGTCCGGCTTTGCAATACTTAACGGCAGCAGGCGTTGGTACAATTGGTATTGTGGATGATGATATTGTTTCGTTAGATAATTTGCATCGTCAGATATTGTATACTACCAATGATATCGGCTCGGCAAAAGTAGTGATGGCCGCTTTTGCATTAGAGCAACTAAATTTCGATATTGATATAATTCCTTACAACACCCGGTTAACTAATCAAAATGCTATTGAAATAATTACACCGTATGATATTGTAATTGATGGTACGGATAATTTTGCAACGCGTTACTTAGTGAACGATGCTTGTGTAGTATTGAATAAAGTTTTAGTGTATGGCGCTATCTCACAATTTGAAGGTCAGGTTGCTATATTTAATTATGGCACCAATGCAACGAATTATCGCGATCTTTTCCCAACGCCTGATAATACAATATTAAATTGCGAAGAATTAGGCGTGTTGGGAGTTTTGCCGGGGATCATCGGTTCAATGATGGCGAATGAAACAATTAAATTAATAACAGGTATTGGTCAACCGTTGGTGAATACTTTATTGACATTTAATGCTTTGACCAATCAATCGCATCAATTTACTATTTCACCGAGAGAAGAAACTGCAAAATTCATTCCTGCAAATGAACAGGCTTTTAGTGAAATGAATTATGAATTATTTTGTTCAGCCAATAACTCATTTGATATTGATGCCAATCGCTTTGATGAATTATTAAATGATACAAACGTTGCGATCGTTGATGTGCGTGAAGTAGGAGAGTTGCCTTTACTAGATTTTAAAAATGTGCCTGTTCCTTTATCGCAATTAACACAATCCGTGTATAAATTAAATAAGGACACAATTGTATTAGTTTGTCAGACAGGTAAAAGAAGTACACAGGCGGCACAAATTCTATTGAATCATTTTGGAACAACAAAAAAGATCCATAGCCTGCAAGGTGGTATCGTTAACTGGAAAAAGCAACACGCAGAAAATGTCGGATAAAAAAATAAAAAACATATTTGTACAAGGAGCTATCGCATCTTCTTTTATTGGCGATAGTATTCAAAAGCATCAAGTCAAAACCAATATTGGTGCACACAGTATTTTTTTGGGACAGGTTCGTGCAGATACCATTGATGATAAAAAAGTAACTGCCATCGAATACACAGCCTACGAGGAACTGGCACTGAAAAAAATGGAGGAGCTGCGCGAAGAAATTTTCGGCAAATACCAGCTAACCTGTATGCATATTTATCACAGCCTGGGAACTGTTGCAGCAGGAGAAATTTGTTTGTTCGTATTCACATCTTCCGCTCACCGAAAAATAGCGATCGATGCCTGCGAGGAAATGGTTGAAAAAATAAAAAATGAATTACCCGTTTGGGGCAAAGAAATATTTGACAACGATACACATCAGTGGAAACAAAATAAATAGCATGGTTGATATTACACATAAAGTAAGCAGTTTACGTAAAGCAGTGGCAACGGCTATTGTAAAAGTATCCAGACAAGAAACGATCGATGCGGTACAAAATAAAAAAGTACCTAAAGGCGATGTGTTTGAATTTTCACGCGCTGCAGGTTTGCTTGCGGTTAAAAAAACAAGCGATGTAATTCCTGATTGCCATCCTTTGCCTGTTGAGTTTACTGCTATTACTTATGCGGTAGAAGGATTACAAATAACCATCACGGTTGAAGTACATACCATTTATAAAACCGGCGTAGAAGTAGAAGCCATGCATGGTGCATCGGTTGTTGCGTTAACGATGTACGACATGCTAAAACCGATCGATAAAGAAATAGAGATCTCCACCATCAAATTAGTCAATAAAAGCGGCGGCAAATCACAATATAAAAATAATGATACGCTATCGTTGCGTTGTGCCGTGATCGTTTGTTCCGATAGTGTGGCAGATGGCAGCAAACAGGATTTTGCCGGCAAGGCGGTAGTACAAAAATTGCAGCAACAAAAAATAAACACGGCGCTCTACGCAGTAATTCCCGACGAGTTTGATCAGATACAAAGCAAAGCAAAACAATTAAGCAACGAAGGGTACAGCCTGGTAATTTTTACCGGTGGTACCGGCCTGTCACCCAGAGATGTAACACCTGAAGCCATTACGCCATTGTTTGACAGAGAAATTCCCGGCATCATGGAAGCCGCCCGCAACTATGGACAACAACGTACACCATACGCCATGTTATCCCGTGGTGTAGCAGGTTTCATCAGCAAAACATTGGTACTAACATTACCCGGCTCAACCCGCGGCGCAGAAGAAACAATGGATGCGTTATTCCCTTACATCATTCATATTTTTAAAGTGGCAGAAGGAATGCGCCATAGCAATGATTAATAATTTATCATGACAGGAGTAGTGCTATGCGGCGGACAAAGTATCAGGATGGGTACCGATAAAGGCATGCTACAAAAAGATGCTACCACCTGGGCACAATTAGCATTTAATAAATTAGCTACATTGTCGATACCTGTTGTATTATCTGTTAATGAACAACAACAAAATACCTATTCCAATTTTTTTAATTCATCATCTCTTATTATTGACGATACAAATTTCAATATCGGTGGCCCTCTTCACGGAATATTATCTGTGCATACACAATTTCCTTCATCTGATCTGTTAGTGCTTGCCTGTGATATGGTTGCTATGGAAACAGTCGTGCTCCGGTATTTATACGATCATGCCCTCACAACTAATAAAGATGCCATTGTTTTTATGAACGCTGGTAAGATAGAGCCTTTATGTGGTTTTTATAAAACTAGTGGATTGCAGAAAATAAAAATATTGTATGAGCAAGGCGAATTAAAAAGACATAGTATGATGAATGTTTTGGAATTGTTGGGTGCACATTATTTGGAGATGTCTGATGAATGGGTTGGGTATTTTGGTAATTATAATTTACCGGAGAATATAAAATAGTCTCCTGAGCTACCTTTTATTGATATAAGTAAATAATTAAGATGCTATCTCCTGCGTATACCCCACCAACTTCTCCTTATTCACAATAGCAATATCCTTCCCTTCCAATCGTAAAATTTTCTCTTCGGTAAAATCATTCATTATTCTAAATACGGTTTCGTATGTGGTACCGGCGTAGGAGGCAAGGTCTTGCCTGCTTAGGGTGATATCGATACAGCCCTGGGTGTCTTCACCGAATTTATCGTGTAAGGTTAACAGTGATTGTGCCACGCGGCCCTTAACGGGCATGTGCGCTAGGTTGCGCATATTTCTTTCCGATTCTTTTAGTTCTCTTGTGTAGAACATGAGCATCTGGTAAATAAAATCAGGATTTACTTTTAGGGAAGACTGGAACAGGTCAAGGTCAATGGCGCAGACAGTTGTTGGTTCAACCGCAGTGCAGGATGCAGGGTAAATATTATCAATCCCCAAACCTCTGTGCCCAACGATATCGCCTTTTTTTGCAAAGCGCAATATCAGTTCTTTTTCACTGCCCCATTGCTTATGCACTTTTACGGTGCCGGAATAAATAAAATAAATATCAGTGATATTAGTGCCTTCAGAAAAAATACGTTCCCCTTTTTTTACCTGGAAGTTTTTTCTGCCGGCGGCAACGGCAGGTAGCCATTCTTTTAAACAGAGCTTACACAGCGGACAAGTTTTCAGGTCACAATCGGTCTTGTTTTTTTTCATGCAATGGAAATTAAGGATATAGCCTTTGCAATATAATTCTATTATCCCAAAAATCCGCTGTGTAAGTCTGTTAGGTAATAGTTCTGCCTAAAAATCAATTATTTTAAATACTTAGTTTAGTGTTATCCCAAACTGAAAGTTTCCTCCTATTGTCGGAAGCTCGCTGTCGCCAAACCTAACCGGCATAGAAACCGCTGCAAACAGATTGCAAAACTTGCTTCTCATCACAACTTTATTTAAAACAGGTGTAAAGCCATAGCGGCCCGAAGTTTCAAAGGCCAGGCGTGTTATCAGTGTAACGCCATGTTTGAACCTGAACATTGGACCGGGATCAAATAATAAATTGCTTGTTTTAGTTTCACCGTTGGTAGATTTTATTGTTGGCGTAAACTCATAACTGAAACCGAACCTGTCACTATATAAAACATTTATGCCTACAGGAAACCCAATAGCAAAACCATTGTTGAAATTCGAAAAATCGTTGGTGGTTACACTTTGATTAATAGTTACAATGGGTAGTATAAAACTAAAATAGCCAACTGATTTAGGATAAATAGTTTTAGGCGCCGTAGTAACAGGCACATCAACCTGCGCAAATGCTACCGAACCTAATGCAATAATTAACAGAGCGAGAATAATACCTTTTTTAATATGCAAAAAAGTACCTGCGATTGTTTGATTTTGCGAAATCATTTTTGTGTTGGTCTGGTTGCTCATTTGTTTTGTTGTTTTGGTTTAAAATATCGTTATTCTATTAGGGGTTTACTTGTTGCAGTAAGTTATCCGTAATGTATTCATTAATGTAAGTCTTTACCAGCGAGGGATGCAGGTTTACTACTTCGCCAACAATAATAATGGCCGGGTTGCTGATGTTGGCGTATTGTGCTTTAAAGAAAATGTCGTTTACTTTTCCGATCACCATTTTTTCTTTGTCGGTGGTACCATCTTGTATAATGGCAACAGGTGTTTCGCTCTTGCCGTAGGTCGAAAATATTTCCATGATGCCTTCGAGCTTGCTCATGGCCATTAGTATAACTACTGTTGCGCTGGATTGTGCCGCTAAATTAATATCGGCAGATATGTTGCCTGATTGAGTGGTACCGGTGGTTACCCAAAAACTTTCATTGATACCTCGACAGGTAAGCGGTATCATTTGAGATGCCGGTACCGCCAGTGCACTTGATATGCCTGGTACTACTTCTACTTTGATACCATGACTCCTTGCTGTTTCAATTTCTTCCTGCGCCCTGCCGAATACAAATGGATCTCCGCCTTTTAAACGTACCACATGGCCATGAGAGAAAACATATTCAATAATTAAATTATTTATCTCCTTTTGTGAAAGTGCGTGACAGCCATATCGCTTGCCAACGAACTGTACGATCGCTTTTTTAGAAGCATATTTCAATAAATCGTCATTTATAAGCGCGTCGTATAGAATAACATCGGCTTTTTCAATGGTTTTTATTGCTTTTAAAGTTATAAGGTCAGGGTTTCCGGGACCACCGCCAACTAATGATAATAATTTGTTATTTGATTCATTATTCATATTGTTAAATTTAATATGTGAATAATATTTTCAAGTCTATGTTTAAACTTAAATAAAATTACGCTACTTTTATGATATAAACAATATTTTACTAGGTATAAAAATATTTTTATACTATAAATAATTACATATATATAATTATAATTTGATTAATATAATATATTATTATTTTTAATAATTAATAAAAAATTAAGACATGAAAGTAGTAGTAATTGGAAATGGGATGGTGGGTTACAAGTTTTGTGAAAAACTGGTAGCCAAATCTTCAGCTGAAAAAATGGAAATAGTGGTGTTTGGCGAAGAGATCCGCAGGGCATATGACCGTGTTCATTTGAGCGAATTCTTTTCGGGCAAATCTGCTGAAGATCTGTCCATGTCTTCTACAACATGGTACGAAGAAAATGGTATCAAACTACATTTAGGTGATCCGGTTCAAAGTATCGACAGGCCAACAAAAACAGTTCACTCATATAAAGGCATTACTGAAAACTATGATGTGCTTGTCTTGGCTACAGGCTCTGCTGCCTTTGTCCCGCCTATTCCCGGTGTAGATAAAGAAGGTGTATTTATATATAGAACGATCGAAGACCTGGAGATGATGCAGGCTTATGCAAAAAAAGCAAAGAAAGGTGCAGTGATCGGCGGCGGCTTATTAGGATTGGAAGCCGCAAAAGCAATGTTGGATCTTGGTATTGGCGATACAACAGTGATAGAATTTGCACACAGGTTAATGCCGCGCCAGATCGATGATGCAGGCTCAGGCATATTGATCAACAAATTAGAAAAATTAGGATTGAAGATCTGCACCAATAAAAACACTTCTGAAATTTTAGGAGACAATGCCATAACAGGCATGCAGTTTACAGACGACACAAAAATTGATGTGGATATGCTTGTGATCTCTGCCGGTATAAAACCAAGAGATGAGTTGGCTAAATTATGTGGATTGGAAGTTGGTCATCGCGGTGGAATTGTAGTGAATGAAAAATTACAAACAACAGATCATTCCATCTATGCTATTGGTGAATGTGCATTGTACAATGGAATGATATACGGTTTGGTGGCACCGGGTTATGAAATGGCAGAAGTAGTAGCGAGCCATTTGGTGGAAGAAGACAAATCTTTTACAGGTTTTGATATGAGTACGAAATTAAAATTGATCGGTATTGATGTAGCCAGCTTCGGCGATCCGTTTGTTGCTTCGCATGAATGCAGAACAGTTGTTTTTGAAGATACCATGAAAGGTATTTACAAACGTATCAATATTACTGACGACGGAAAATATTTATTAGGCGGCATATTGATCGGTGATGCGGAAGCATACAACATGTTATTGCAGACATCAAAAAATAAAATTGTACTTCCGCCAAATCCTGAAGACGTGATATTAGGATCGCGGGGCGGAGAATCGGAAGGTGGTGCAGGCGTTTTAAGTCTGCCGGATGAAGCGATCGTCTGTAGTTGCGAAAGTGTTACAAAGGCAGGCATCTGTACAGCGGTAGAGGAACAAGGTTGTGAAACAATTGACGCGATAAAAAAATGTACGAAGGCCGGAACAGGCTGTGGCGGCTGCGTACCGATGGTGAAAGACCTGATGGTGTACACTATGAAGGCACAAGGCAAATACGTACGCAATGTTTTATGCGAACATTTTAATTATTCAAGACAGGAATTATTTGACCTGATAAAAATGCACCAGTTAAAATCATTTGACGCCGTATTGGATAAATTAGGCAAAGGCGATGGTTGTGAATTGTGTAAACCTCCGGTGGTATCTATCATTGCGAGTTTATTTAATGAAATGATCCTGGTAAAAGGAAATGATACCGCGCAGGATAGCAACGATCGTTTTTTAGCCAACATACAAAAAGGAGGAACCTACTCTGTTGTTCCAAGAATTCCCGGAGGCGAGATCACGCCGGATAAATTAATTGTGATCGGGTCTGTTGCAAAAAAATATAATCTCTATACAAAAATTACCGGCGGCCAGCGTATCGATCTGTTTGGTGCACACCTTAGCGATCTTCCTGCAATATGGGAAGAGCTGATCGATGCAGGCTTTGAAAGCGGTCACGCCTACGGAAAATCTTTGCGCACCGTAAAAAGTTGTGTAGGTAGTACCTGGTGTCGCTTTGGGTTACACGACAGCGTTAGTTTCGCGATCCGCATTGAAGAACGTTACAGAGGATTACGTTCTCCGCATAAATTAAAAGGCGGCGTAAGCGGTTGTATCCGCGAATGTGCTGAAGCGCAAAGTAAAGACTTTGGTATCATCGCCACGGAAAAAGGGTGGAACTTATTTGTATGTGGTAATGGTGGAAGCAAGCCACAGCACGCATTATTATTAGCCACAGATCTTGACAGCGATACCTGCATAAAATATATCGATCGTTTTTTAATGTTCTACATCCGCACAGCAGATCCTTTAACAAGAACTGCTACCTGGTTAAATAAAATGGATGGCGGTATCGATTACTTAAGAAACGTAGTAGTGAATGACAGCTTAGGTATCAACGAACAATTAGAAGCAGATATGGATTCATTTGTTGAAAGCTACAAATGCGAGTGGAAAGAAGCGGTAGAAAATCCGAGTATCAGAAAAAGGTTCAATCATTTCGTAAACGCTCCCGAAGAAAAAGATCCAACAATAGTTTTTGAAGAAATGCGTGATCAGAAAAGGGTAAAGGATTGGAAGTGAATTAAGAATTAGGAATGAAGAATTGAAATACAAATAAGAAATAAGGAATAAGAAAGTAAAGGAATCTAAAAATAATAATATTCCAAAAGTCCCCCTTTAGGGGGATTGAGGGGGTTAAATCGCAAACATATGACAGAAGAAAAAATAATCACCTGGTTTCCTGCCTGTAACACCCATGACGTTCCTGTTAACGGAGGTGTATGCGTAAAATACCACGATCAACAAATTGCGTTGTTTCATTTCTCCCGCAGAGGAGAGTGGTATGCTACGCAGAATGAATGTCCGCACCGGAAGCAGATGGCTTTAAGTCGTGGCATGATCGGGTCTCAGGAAGGTGAGCCTAAAGTGGCTTGTCCGTTTCATAAAAAAACATTTTCATTAGTTGATGGCCATTGCATCAATGATGAGGAGGAATGTAGTCTAACGACCTATCCGGTAAAAGTGGAGAATGATCTGGTGTATATCGGATTTACGGAAGAGAACGGTCGCGATACAGAAGCAATACTTGTATAAAGTAAGCCCGCCAGGGTGCAACCTGAACGGGCTTGTAGTTTTAAATAAATGTGTTCACCTAAAACCAAACCAAAATTACATGAAAAACAAATTAATTTATGGAGGATTTTTTTTATTGCTCTGTACGACAATTAGTCTGCAATCAAAAGCACAGTTAATAGTATCTGGACAATTAAGAACCAGGTCAGAATTTAGAGATGGTTATGGTGCGCCGCTACCAAAAGGCGCAGATCCGGCATCCTTTACTTCTCAACGGACAAGGCTAATTTTTGGATACAACATGTATCGCTTAAAGTTTGGGTTAACATTACAGGATGTAAGAGTATGGGGACAAGATGTTTCAACAATTAACAGAACTACCACTGCAAACAACAATGGTTTACAGCTTCACGAAGCATGGGCAGAAATATTATTAACGGATACCACATTGAAAAATGCAGCGTTAAGTCTAAAATTCGGCAGACAGGAACTAGTATATGATGATCAAAGATTATTAGGCAATCTTGATTGGTTACAACAGGGAAGAAGTCATGATGCCGCAGTTTTAAAATTTGAAACAGATTCATGGAAGTTTCATTTAGCAGGAGCCTACAATCAAAACCAGGAAAATTCTTCTGGTAGCATTTATAACAGTACACCTCCAGGTAATTACACGGCATCAACCAATGGCGGTGTAATGTATAAGAGTATGCAATTTTTATATGTAGGTAAAAAATTAAATGATGGGAGCGCCTCATTTTTGTTTTTTACCGATCAGTTTAGTAAACCTGATACAAGTTTAGCTAAACCATATCAGACAGGAGTATGGGCAAGAGCTACAACCGGCTTGTATCTCAATGATACGTTGGCGAAAAAATTAGCAGTAACTGCAAGTGCTTATTATCAATTTGGCAAAACGCCATTCGGGCAAGATATAAGCGCTATGTTATTAAGCGGCTCCATTCAATATATTATTAATAAAAAATTCTGCGTAGGTCCTGGCATTGATTACACAACCGGCGGAACAACAGGAACTACAACCAACACTTTTGACCCACTATACGGCACACCACACAAATTCTGGGGAAATATGGATTATTTCTATGCCGCCAGCGGATTTGGTAAAGGAGGATTGGTAGATTATTATTTTAAAACAAAATATAAAGCGGCATCCGGTAAGTTTTGGGCGACAGCAGATATTCATCAATTCTCAAGCGCTGCCAAAGTCGGCAATTACGATACTAAAGATTTTGGTCAGGAATTGGATCTTGTCGCTTCTTATAGTTTAACAAAAGCAATAGCCTTTGAAGGTGGCTACAGCCATTTTTGGAATACAGCTTTACTTACAACGCCAACGGTTAAAAATGTTCCCAATGCAAAGTCGGATGCTAACTGGGGATATTTAATGCTTATTATAAAACCAAGCTTCTTTAAATAAAATTCTTTGTTACTAATATAATTTATTAACAGTTAAAACATTTATTATGGAAAATTCAATCAATGCTTCGGGTCAGCTTACTAAATTAAAAATATTTAGTCTGCAAGGTGTACAAATGAAAACATTTCACATCACCTGGTTAATGTTCTTCGTTTGTTTTTTTGGATGGTTCGGTCTGGCGCCATTAATGCCAACGATACGTGGTGATCTTGGTTTAACAAAAGGCCAGGTAGGAAATTTGATCATCGTGTCTGTTTCTTCTACAATCATTGCAAGATTATTCATCGGAAAATTATGTGATACCTGGGGGCCACGCAAAACAGCGATCCGTTTATTATTGGTCGGCGCTATTCCTGTTTTTTTAGTAGGATTATCTAAAGACTATATGACCTTTCTTTTGTTTCGCGGAGCGATAGGGATTATAGGAGCGTCATTCGTTATCACACAGTTTCATACGTCGATGATGTTTGCACCGAATATTAAAGGAACGGCAAATGCTGTCACCGGTGGATGGGGAAATTTAGGAGGCGGTGTAACCAATATGGTAATGCCATTGATCTTTGCAGCGATCGTTGGTTTTGGTTATACAAAACCGGAAGCATGGCGTTATGCAATGATCGTTCCGGGTATAATGATGTTGATCGTTGCATATCTATACTACAAGTACACAACTGATACGCCACAAGGTAATTACGATCAGGTAGGAAGAACAAAAGAAACAAGACAAAAAACAGACTGGAGCATTTTGGGAGACTGGAGGATCTGGGCATTGGTATTTGCTTACGCCATGTGTTTTGGTATGGAGTTAACTTTTGATAATGTAGCCTCATTACATTTTGTTGATACATTTAAATTAACACAATCAACAGCAGGTTTTTGGGCAGGTACATTTGGTTTCATGAATTTATTTGCACGTGCATTGGGTGGTATCACTTCTGATAAGGTTGGAAAAAAAATTGGCATGCGTGGCAAAGGACTTTTGCTGGCAGGTATGTTATTATTAGAAGGCATCGGCATTCTTTTATTTGCACACGCAGGTTCGTTCGGTATGGCGTTGGTAGCAATGTTCAGCTTCGCGCTATTTCTTAAAATGGCCAATGGTGCAACATACGGTATCGTTCCATTTGTTAATGAAAAAAATGTTGGGTTAGTAAGCGGTATAGTAGGGGCGGGCGGTAATTTAGGTGGGATGGCTTTTGGATTTTTATTCAAATCATCTTCCATCACTTACGTGCAGGCCTTTACTTATATCGGATATATTGTAATGGCAGTTTCTGTTATTGTATTAATCACAAGATTTTATAAAGTAGAAAGTGTTGAAGAAGTAGAAGCGGAGCCTGCGATGGTGATCGGATAAAATATAATTGTCTGAACAGGAATTGTGAAAATAAAATTTAATTTATTGGTTAAGAGATTTTTTATTGTAACAATTTCTGTTCAGGCTTTTTAAAATCAGTTACTAATTATGCCTGAATCATTTAAAACAACTTGTTGCTACTGCGGTGTGGGTTGTGGTATAATTGTACACAAAGACCGCAATAACAAATTGACCGTTGAGGGTGATCAAGATCACCCTGTCAATAAAGGAATGTTATGTAGCAAAGGCATGAATTTACATTACACAGTAATGGATACAAGCGATCGTTTATTGTATCCAGAAATGCGGTATAATAAAAACATGCCAAAACAAAGAGTATCCTGGGATCAGGCATTGGATAGAACTGTAGCAGTCTTTAAAACTTTGATAGAAAAGTATGGCCCGGATTCTGTTGCTTTCTATGCATCGGGCCAATGCTTAACAGAAGAATATTATGTTGTCAATAAATTAATAAAAGGATTTATCGGCAGCAATAATATTGATACCAACTCAAGACTTTGTATGAGCAGCGCGGTTGCCGCCTATAAAATGAGTTTAGGTGAAGACAGTGTGCCGGTTAGTTATGAAGATATTGAATTGGCAGATTGTATTTTTGTTGCCGGCGCAAATCCTGCCTGGTGCCATCCTATTTTATGGCGAAGAGTTGAAGCCGCAAGAGCTAAAAATCCTAATTTAAAAATCATAGTCAGCGACCCCCGCAAAACACAAACCTGTGCATATGCCAATGTACACCTGCAATTAAAACCTGGAACTGATATCGTATTGCACCATGCCATTGGTCGCATATTAATCGAGAACGGCGATTTTGATCCCAACTTCGTTATCGATCACACGGAAGGTTTTGAGCAATACAGTCAGCAGGTAATGAAAAGAACAATTGCAGAAGCTGCAAAAATTTGCGATATAGATGAACAACTGATTTATGAGGCAGCTAAGTACATTGGCAATGCAAAAGGGTTTATCACAATGTGGACGATGGGCCTGAACCAAAGTGTGATCGGGGTACATAAAAATTTAAGTCTCATTAATCTTAATTTGATAACCGGGCAAATTGGTAAACCTGGGAGTGGCCCGTTCTCATTAACCGGTCAGCCGAACGCAATGGGAGGAAGAGAAGTGGGCGGACTGGCAAACATGTTACCTGCGCATAGAAATTTAGCGAATGAAGCAGATCGGGATTATGTACAGGAATTCTGGGGCGGTAAAAAAATCGGTGCAAAGCCGGGATACAGCGCCACAGAAATGTTTGAAGCATTGAATGACGGAAGATTAAAAGCGATATGGATAATTGGCACTAATCCATTAGTGAGTTTACCAGATGTACGCATGGCAGAAGCAGGATTGAAGAAAGCGAAATTTGTAGTGATACAGGAAGTTAGTAATAGAGCAGAGACATTACAATATGCTGATGTGGTTTTACCTGCAGCATCGTGGATAGAGAAAGAAGGAACGATGACCAATGCGGAACGTCGCATAGCTTATATGTCGAAAGCAGTTGATGCACCGGGCGAAGCAAGGCCCGATGCAGAAATAATTTGTGCCTTCGCACAAAAGATGGGCTATCATGGCTTTGATTTTAAAGATGCAGCTGCTATTTATGCAGAGCATTGTCAGTTAACAGAAGGAACAAATATTGATATTAGCGGCTTGAGTTATGAGATACTAAAAGAAAAAAGAAGCGTTCAATGGCCGTATCCTAAAAATGAAAAAGGTTTTGGAACGGAAAGATTATTTATTTATAAAAAATTTCATACAGCTTCCGAAAGAGCCATCATACATTCTTTTGATGATAGTAATCAGTCGGAAAAATTAACAGCTGGTTTACCATTGATATTAACTACGGGCCGTATCCGTGATCAATGGCATACCATGAGCAAGACGGGTAAAGTGAATAAACTCAATCAGCATATTGCCAACGCTTTTTTAGAGATCCATCCCGATGATGCGGCTAAACGAGCTATTAAAGAAAATGACCTTGTTGAGATATTTAATGCGAGAGGAAATGTTCGGGTAAAAGCGAAATATTCTACCGATATAAAAAAAGGCGTAGTGTTTTTACCGATGCATTGGGGAAAGATCCTGAACAACGATCTCAATCGTGCAAATAATCTAACGAATAATCTGGTTGATCCGATCTCTAAAGAACCGGATTTCAAATTTTCAGCCGTTGAAGTAAAAAAATATATAAAGCCAAAGCAAAAAATATTGGTGATCGGTGCAGGTGCGGGTGCATTTGGTTTTGTAAAAAGCTATCGCGCATTAAATACGGAAGACGAAATAGAAATTTTTAGTAAAGAAAACTACCCTTTCTACAATCGTGTTATGTTACCCGATTATATTAGCGGCACCCAACAATGGGCACAGCTGGTAAAAATGAAAGATGAAGAAGAAAATGAATTCGATATCAAATTACATCGTGGAGTAAGCATCGATCATATTTACAGGGATAAAAAAGTAGTAGTCGACAGCAGAGGAGTGTTACACGATTATGATGTGTTGATCCTTGCTACGGGTAGTCGTGCTGCATTGATCAAAGATGCGCCATTAATGAAAGGCCTGTTTACAATGCGTAACAGAAATGATGCGGATAATTTTATACGGCATATTGATAAAGAAAAGGGGAAAGTATTAATAGTAGGCGGTGGCTTATTGGGTATCGAACTGGCAGCATCGTTAAACGAAATAGGTGTACAGTCCTGTGTTCTGCAACGTTCTTCACGCTTAATGGACAGGCAACTAGATGTATTAGGTTGCCAGTTATTATTTGAAGAGCTGACAGATAAAGGGATAGAAGTTTTATACAACGATGAAGTAGATCGTTTTTTAGGAAATAAATCTGTTACCGGCGTAAGGCTAAAAAGTGGTAGTGAAATAGAATGCCAGGCCGTTGTAATGACTATCGGGACCGTGCCGAATATTGAGTTGGCGAAATCCTGTGGCATTGAACATAAACGCGGGGTAATTGTAAACGATTATTTGCTAACGAACGATCCATCTATTTATGCTATAGGAGAGATCGCGGAATTTAAAGGAATGCTGTATGGTATCACAGCCGCGGCAGAACAACAGGCAGCAATTGTTGCAGGTCATTTAAATGGAGATATCTCGCAATATTATCAAGGTTCTTTGTTAATGAATATTTTAAAGATGCATGGAACGGATATTTGTTCGATCGGTTTGTCGGAAGTTCCCGCTAATGATGCCTCTTATGAAGAGGTAGTATTTATTGATAAGGCAAAAAGGTATTATAAAAAATGTATCATTCACAATGATAAATTGGTAGGAGCTATTTTAATTGGGGACAAAACAGAATTTTTAGAATTTAAAGATCTTATCCAAAACAAAATAGAATTATCTGAAAAGAGATTGCAACTATTACGCTCAGGGAAAAAAGCAGATCCTGTCATTGGTAAACTGGTTTGTTCTTGCGGCAGTATTGGCGAAGGGAATATTTTGAATAAGATAAAAGAAGGTTGTACGGAATTAAAAACATTGTGTCAGGCATCCGGTGCGGGTTTAGGTTGTGGAAGCTGCAGACCGGAAGTGCAAACGATTTTGGATAAAGCTTTGTCGAAAGTAGAAGCAATAAAAGAAATGAAAGTAGCGATATAATAAATTATTATGCAACAAACAAATTCTATCAGCTTCAATTTTACCGGTGGCATTATTTCTCCGGGCCACTTGAAAGAAATATTAGAGATAGCAACCGCTGCAAAAGTGTTGCATGTTTGCTTTGGTCTGCGCCAACAATTGATAATGGAAGTTGCTGCAAAATATTTTTTGAATTTTGAAAATGCATGTAAAGAAAAAGGTATCGTCTTTTTTAAAACACAAAAAGAACAACAAAATATCGTAAGCTCTTATCCCGCCACGGATATATTTACAGGTGAAGGATGGTTGAAAGAAGGTGTTTATAAAGATGTGTTTGATTCATTTGATCACCAACCTTTATTGAAAATAAATATCTGTGATAGCAATCAACACTTAGTTCCATTATTTACCGGGCACCTCAATTGGGTATCATCTCCATCGCAACATTTTTGGTATTTATATATTCGTTTTCCAAGAACACAGGTGATCTACCGCTGGCCGGAGTTAGTGTATAGCAATGATATAGCGCAATTATCAAAACAAATAGAAAAAATAATTATTACTCAACAGGCGATCTACTATAATAATGAAAAGGTTGATGGGAATAGTTTATTTCAACAAACTAAATCAACAGTAGACTATGTAGGTAAAGAAATTGACCATGAAATAATATTGCCAGAATTTGCTTTGCCATATTACGAAGGGTTCAATAAAATAGAGAATAATTATTGGCTGGGCATTTATAGCAGAGATGAATTATTTGCAATTCCTTTTTTGATCGATATCTGTAACCTGTGTATGGAAACAAAAATCGGGCAATTATATACGACTTCATGGAAAAGCCTCATCATTAAAGGGATTGAGAGCAAGCATAGAAAATTGTGGGATTATATATTGGGTAAATATCGCATCAATGTACGGCATGCAGCCAATGAATTGAACTGGCAGACTGAAGATAATAATGAAGATGGCCTGATCATTAAACGCCACGTCATCAGGCATTTTGATAAGGAAGATGTACGTACTGACGGATTGATCTTTGCAGTTAAAACAAAACCCTCTTCCAGCATGTTTGCTTCTGTAATTATTAACAGGCAAGACGTACAAAGTTCAAAACGTTTAAAATCAAGAGACCGGTTTGATATTTTACATACTAAAGATTTTAATCCTAACTCTTCTGAATTGATATTGTTTCGGGAAGGTGTGGAGAAAGAACATATCGGGATTTACCTGGTCTCTCTTTGCAAAGTATTTTATGATCTGGAAAGTAAAGCAGATCTCTTACTTGATTATAGTAATTTACAAGCTGTTCAAAAGAAATCACTTCATCAGTCAAAATTGGTGTATCAATGTAAACATTGTTACACTGTTTGTGAAGCAGATACCTGTCCGCTTTGCGATGCGTCTAAAGAAGATTTCATACAAATTTCTGAAAATGCCCTGGGGCAACCCACTAGTTAATTGAATTGTGATTCTGCCAAAACAGCTTTTTTTGCTTCCGGATAATAACTATAAACAGTATAAGGATACAATTGTTTTGCTACGATCTTGGCTAAGTAACAGGTAATAAAAATAGGAACGAGTAACACATAATTACCTACCAATCCACAAACTAAGAAAGTAGCTGTAAAAGGAGCATGTAAGCTTGCGCTCAATACTGCCGCCATTCCAATCACCATAAAATTGATCGGAATGATATGGGCATTAAAATATTTATTAAATAACAATGCTACCAGTAAGCCTAGAAAAGCGCCAATAAATAAGGAGGGTGCAAACACTCCACCATCACCACCTGCAGTTAGAGTAACAGCAGCAGCAATAGGTTTTAATATGACGATACTAAGTATTAAAAATAAAAAAGAATAAGAAAAGTGGATAGGAGATAATGATGTGATAAAAGTATCTTTCATAGATTGGTAACCATCTCCATACAATTGCGGACAAATTAATAATGCGACGCTAAGTACAGAAGCGCCTATTAATATTTTGATCCAGTAATTATTTATTTTGTAAAATTTATCTTTTAAGATCAACACTACTTTGGTGAGGTATACTCCATTTATACCCGCGAAAATTCCTAATGCCAAAATTGACGGTAAGATTTGATAATGCCATTTCCTGACAGTAAAAATGAATAAGGGTTTATTATAGAAAAAATAATTGAAAGCAAAAGCTGTAACAGCAGCGATAACAATACTAATGATCGCATTTCTTGATATTTTTTTAGAAATTACTTCCAAAGAAAATAATATGCCCGCAAAAGGACTATTAAACAAGGCTGTAATACCCGCGGCAATACCTGCATATATTAGTTCCTTCCGAAAAGCGGTATGGATCTTTGCATTGGTTTGTACAATGGTGCCGATTGTAGCAGAAGCAACAACTGTTGACACTTCTATCCCCGTAGAACCGCCAAAGATCACCGTAATAAATCCATTGATATAATGAGAAGGAATTTTGTAAGCAGGCAATTCGTTATGCCTTGTTTTTAAAGTTTCGTAAATTTCTTTGATACCTTTGTTTTCTTTTTTCTTAAAAAATTGTATGCGTAATAAATGAATAATAGATAAACCTATTACAGGAAAAACAATGTATAGTATCCGGTGAATAGAAATGATGGTAGAAAAAATATCTTCAGCATAAGTAGTTATTATTTTTAGTGAATCACCAAGTATTGCACACAATAATCCGATCAAAATAGAGATCGCGATCAATTTAAAATATTCCTTTGTTCTGCTACTTATTGACATTTTTTTATTTTAAAGATTTTAATTCTCTTTGTCTTTTCACCCTCGAAAATATCTTGCTTGCGTATTTTGTATATCGCTCATCGGTAGGATAGCTTCGATTAGCGGTCATATTATTGAAAATAACAGCTACTAATAAAAGGATCATGGCACCTGTAAAAACGGGAGACAGCACATACCAATAACCAAGTGCTTTGATCTTATCAGAACCTATTATTGCTATTAACGCTGTCGCACCTCCTGGTGGATGCAGGGTTTTTGTTATCTGCATGAATACAATGGATAGCGACACAGCAAGAGGTGCAGCTAACAATACAAGGTCGGGCAAAAATTTATGAATTGTCACACCTGTTATTGCGCAAACTAAATGTCCGCCAACTAAATTTCGTGGCTGCGCCAAAGGACTTTGAATAATACCGTATACTAATACGCTTGATGCTCCAAAAGAACCAATAAGGAAAAGATTATCATTAGTTGTAAGTGATGTATGTGAAAGGGCGATTAATCCAATCCCAAAAAACGACCCTAAAAATGCCCATAAATGTTCTTTATAGTCAACTAAAGTTTCTTTGTAAATCACATATCGGGATACTCTTATCGTTCTTTCTATTCTTTTTTTCATGAGATACCTACTATTTTTTATTTTTTAAACGTTGTGCTCTTTGGTAAAAACTTTCCTTTTGCATTTGCTTTTCAAACTCATTAATGGCTTTCATTAAATTATTTTTAGTCTGTGATAATTCTGTTATTGCAGCGGTAATTATTTTCCATACAGGTTTTATTTGTTCCACCAACTCTGCCCCTTTGTCTGTTAACTGAATAATACGTTTTCTTTCATCCTTCTTATCTTTTGATGAATGGATCAATTTTTTCTTTTCTAACTCTTTTAAAAGGCTGATTGTAGAAGGATGGGAGTAACCAATCTCATTTGCTAATTCTACAACACTGAGCACAGGTTTCAAATGCAATGTGTAAATCACAGGAAACCATTTTGGTTCAAAATCTACACCGAATGATCTGTAAATAAGAAGGCCGTCCTTTCGTATCTGGTCACTCAGGCGCTGTAATCTGGTTGACATAGCCAACTCATATGATTCATCAATTACATTCATGTTGTAAAATTCGTACAAAACTACGTAGTTAACTACGTATATCCAAATTGATCTATCAGTAAGGTTGTCCGTTCCACCTGAAGGACCATATATCTGTCCGTTTGCATAACTCACATTACTTGCAGCAAGCTGTACCTGCCTCCATCATATTTTCTTACGAATTGTTTCAATAATTACACAACGCTGCGCAATTAACTGCTCACATAAGTCGCAGCGGATACGGCATAAAGTTTGAATTGTTTCAACAGACAAAATATATTAATCAAAAACTATAATAAATTTTAAACCATGAAAATAAAAATATTTTTCGCAACGATCATTGTAAGCTGCATTGTTGCATCATGTGCCTCACCAACACAAATTACTGATAGCTGGCGCGATCCCGATGTAAGTATTAACCCGCGATTGCATAAAATTGTGGTGGCGGCATTACTGTATGACCAGTATACACGTAGGGAAGTAGAAGATTATATGTCATCGATTTATCGCGGCGAGGCCACACAATCTTACCTAATCTTTGGCGATTCGCTGGTTACGGATGCGAACGGCGAAAGCCAAAAACTAAAAGATCTTGGCTATGATGGTGTGGTTATTATGAAGCAGGCAGATAAAAACGTGAGCCAGTATTATGTTCCTGGTTCAATGCCCGGTTATTATTCTTCCTGGGGCGGATATTGGGGTTATGGCTGGGGCGGATGGGGTGGCCCAAGATGGGGCGTAGCCTATTATCCGGGCTCACCCGGTTATGAAGAAACAGAAAAAACTTTTACCGTGCAGGTGAATGTTTATTCTCTTACTGCAAATAAATTGGTATGGTCCGCCACAACAGAAACAACGGATCCGGGTGGGCGCGTACCATTATATGTGGATGTATGCAGGGCCGTAAAAGCTAAAATGAAGCACGAAGGATTTTTAAGATAGGATATGTTTTAGATCAGGTTACTTTAAAAATAGAATCTTCCGAATAGTCTTCGGAAGATTTTTTACTTTATCATGCTGAAGAATGAAATATTGTATTCATAGAATTTTTATCGAAAATCAGGCAGCAATATTTTTTTGAAAAAAAATACAATCTCTTTCAAGCCGTATTACTTATTTTTACGCTTATAAAATATTAGCGTTCAGCTGATTCTTGAATACGGAAACTGGTACTTTCAAATAAACTCAAGGATGATGGCAAAGCGCTCACGCTATGGCGTGGGCTTCTGTCTATTGAGTTTAGGTATACCAGTACCTCGTATTCATAGGCTTAATGTCCCACGCTATTTTATTTATGATCCGTCTGATGGGACTCAGGCATCATCCACTCATCTATGATACGTATTGCTTATGCCGAAGACCATGTCCTTTCTCTAAAAATTATTACTGAACTATTACAAAAGCGGGGCTTTGCCGTTACCACTTATACGGATGGTAAAGAAATAATAACCCAAATAGTGCGCATGCAGCAACTGCCCGATGTTTGCATAATAAATGTAAACCATCCCGGCGCAAGCGGCTTTGCCATAGCTAAAACCATTAAGCAGTTATTTCCTTCTGTTAAAGTGTTGGCTTATAGCGCAAGTAATTATGATGCCGATATTATTAAAATATTAAGCAGTGGCGCTAACGGTTACCTGCTAAAAAATGGAGATATGGATGAGCTTTGCAATGCTGTTGTTGCTGTGCATGAGCGGGGTGTTTATATGAGTAAGGAAGTTGAGCAGGTTCTTTTGAAGTATTTGCAGCGGAGGGAATAATATGAAGGCTTTGTTAAGAGACAGATTGGTAAAATGGATGACCTAATTTCTTCTCTGCTTTGTTCAATACCCGAAGGTATTTTTGACGTAGGATTCAAATCTTATTGAAGCAAATTAAATGTTCCGTTAACGATCGATAACGGTGTTTGGGTAGAATCTGCATTTAAATAAACATTGCCTGTAAATGTTCCTTTTGCTGAGGTATCTGTAATAGAAGTGATAGTAACCGTAACAGGATTCGAACTACTATTGGCCTGATAATAAAACCCGTTATAAGTTATAGCAGCATATTTCATTTGTGCCGTGCTGTCTTCACTATAAATACCAGCCGTTGGCGTAACACCCGGAAAATTTATTTCCCCTAAAATATTTGATGTATAATTATTTGTATACCCTGAAAATATAAAAACCATATACGGACTTGCAGTGCTGCTATCAATTGAAAATGTAAAACCAACCTGTGTATTAAATGTATCAGTAACACCGTTAATAGTTGCAGTAATTATGTTTATGGTGTCTAGAGAAGTAGTGGTAGTGCTATCTGTATTATTTGCGGTTGTATCTGTAGTATTCAGTTGTACGGTAGCTTTCTTTTTGCAAGAAGAAATGGCTATGCAAGCTATAAACAGTGTTATAATTATTACAGGTATTTTCATGCATTCGGTTTACTCTGTTAAATATACTTCTATTTGTTCTTAAAAGATTGAACAGCGTATAAAAATAAGTCACCTCAAAGCATGTACTTATTTATGTTGCAACATTTTTATTTCTCCCTGTAATTTTTGTAAGATAGATTGTATAGCAGCCAGTGCATCTGCTTCTTTTTTTTCTATGAGGGCATCGTCATACTCCACATCTTCTTCTTCCATGTCTTCAATATCTTCCTGTATCTCGTCTACATCTTTTTGTATCTCATCAATATCTTCCTGTATTTCTCCTACATCTTCCTGAATGATCTCGATATCCTGGCTATTTTTATTGACAGACATTTGTATAAAAATGGCTAAATAAATTGCTTCCAGCGAAACCAGTGTGGTTAGTACCAGCAACATTTCTTCAAAACTGATGATCCGTGTAAAAGGAATGATGAATGACAATGCGAATGCAATGGTATGCACTATAAGTGATGTGGTAGAACCGATCCAGCGGGTAGCTTTATCAGCTATCTTTTCTAATTTTATTTTGCGTAATTCGTGAGTGGTCATAATAGTATTTAATGCACGTGTCCCTGAAAATATTAAAAGTGTGCAAAAGTACTGATTTATTGATTTGTTGCCCCTGTAATTGTAATGTTAATGATATATTATTATTAGGCTGTTGAGAAAGAAGATTGGCAGATAATGGTAGTTAATATTTTAATATATTTACCCAACCTTTATTTACTAATAAGAGTATATGCAATCATGTAGCAATACTCTACTTATTTATATACTTTTTATCTCTATCATCAAACTTTAAAATAACAATTATGCCTGTCGTGTTACTGATCATTATAATAATAGGAGGGATTCTTTTATCAGGGATCCGTATTGCACAAGAATATCAACGGGCAGTTGTATTTAGGCTCGGACGCTTTCAAGCTATAAAAGGGCCGGGGATATATTGGATAATCCCGTTCATTGAAAGGCAGCAGCTTGTTGATATCAGAACCAAAACAGTTGATCTTGAACAGCAGGAAACCATTACCAAGGATAGTGTTACGATCAAGGTGAATGCGGTACTTTGGTTCAAAATTATAGATCCTGAAAATGCGATCATTAAAGTGGCCGACTATAATAAAGCCGTCTATCAGTTTTCAGTTACTGCACTAAGAAATATTATCGGGCAGCATACACTGGATGAAGTATTAAGAGAAAGAGAACAAATTAACGGCACCTTACAAAAAATTGTGGATACAACAACTGAACCATGGGGAATTAAAATTGAGATGGTTGAAATGAAAGATGTTGAGATTCCGGAAGCGATGCAAAGAGCAATGGCGCGTGAAGCAGAAGCGATCAGAGAAAAAAGAGCCAGAATAGTTAAAGCCGAAGCAGAGTTAGAAGCCTCAATTAAATTAACACAGGGTGCGAAAGAAATGGAGGGAAGCCCCATTGCACTTGAACTAAGACGTATGCAAATGTTATCTGAAATTGGTATCGATAATAATACAACAACCATTGTTCTCATTCCGTCAGATTTTACGAATGCAGCCAAGAGCTTTACCGAACTTGTAACTAAAAAGAAATTGCATGAATAATTCAATGATTCAGTCCTTGTTGGAAAAACCGTATTTATTTTTCATTTTATTTCCTGTAATTTTTATTTCGGCTTTATATCTGTTGTCTAAAAGGGGATGGGCAGAACTGGAAGCGCAATACCAAACGGAGGATATATTTACAGGGGATAGTATAGGAATGATTTCCGGAATAGTTAAAAATGTTCGTTATAATAATGCACTTGTTTTAAAATATAATCAGGATGGCATTTATTTGCAGGGAGCCCTGATCTTTAAGCTTTTTCAAAAACCGGTTTTAATTCCATGGAAGGACATTAGCGTGAGTGAATCTAAAAAAACACTTTTTAGGACTTATAGAGAATTGGTTATCGGAGAACCTGTAATTGCCAGGTTAATGGTTTCTGAATCAGAATATAAAAGGCTTGACTACTTTTTGATTCGTAAATAAAATTATCGTCTCAATAATTGTTCAGTATAAAAAAAATCCCCGTTTATCTGCCGGGGATTTTTTATTGATATAAGATCCTTATTTTTTAAAACGAATATTATAAGAAGCTGCGATACCGATATTCTGTACATCGGGCGCAGTAGCATCGCTCACGAAAACCTGGTTGTAAAAACCGTAAAAATTCCAATTGTAATTATGGTAACCTATTTGAGGTTTTAGATAAAGCCCGCCTGTAGGCGTATTGTTACCTGTTAAAAAGGAATAGCCCACATCAAAGCCCGCAAAAAAACCTGCAGGGCGGCAATAGTATCTCAACATGACACCTGCCGGGATATCACCAAAACCATCGGCTCCATTCTTTCCGAAAAATTCTGTGTAGCCGGTAGTGATGCCTAAACCAAAGTGTCTTGTGTTCATGAATTGTCCGCTCAAATCAACTCCTGCTGCAAAAGAGCTAAAGTTAGAAATGGGTCCAACTGGTATGCTGGCTTCCACACCTGCTTTTAGCCAGGAATCTTTGTAAGTGATCTCACCTCTTTGACCGTTTGTTTGCGCAAAAGAATGGGCACTGAAAAATAATGTAGCGAATCCGAATAATAATTTTTTCATAATTGTTGTTTAATTGTTTACTGCCGTTATTTCAAACGGCATGCCATCAGTAATCTCATTGTAGGAACAAGAATAACGAGGTAAAAAATACACAACACCAAAATGTTATGGGAACATAAATCGGGTAACGTTCAAAATAATTTTAACTAAAGACTTTCACAGCCTGTTTTTTCCTTAACGCCAACTTTACTTTTCTTTCTACATCTTCAAATTCAAAAGGCTTTTCGATAATATCATCCGCACTATACTCTTTATAATTTCTCAATTGTTCGTGGCTACCCGATAATAAAATGACAGGGATATTTTTTGTAGCTGGATCAGTTTTTAACTCCTTGCAGATTTCTTTTCCATTACTTCCTTCAAGTAATACATCCATCAATATGATGTCCGGTTTAAAAATTTCCATATGTGCCAGCAACGAAGATTTGGTGAGTGCGGTTCTTACTTCATAATTATGCAATTGAAAAATAGCTTTGATCATTTGCAACAGATCTTTTGAGTCGTCTAAAACAAGAATATTTGCCATAACCTTTTTTTTAAATTTCAGGCAAATTGTATTTTTTAAATAAGAGCAAAAAGTTAAAAATGGTTAAACGGAACCATTGATATATTACTTAACAAGCAGATAACTTTTGCTCCGGTCTGCATAAACGGGCAACAAATTTGCATAGATTATGTATGAATGCCACAAAAGTATCTATTTATATAGCTCTGGCAGCCGATCTGGCTATTGCCGCTACAAAATTTTTTGCAGCTGCGGTTACAGGTAGTGCTGCAATGTTGTCGGAAGGCGTGCATTCAGTTATTGATTCTGTTAATGAAGTATTGTTATTGCTGGGATTGAGGATCAGCAAAAAACCTGCAGATGAAGAACGGCCTTTCGGTTATGGAAAAGAATTATATTTCTGGTCGTTCATCGTCTCCATGTTTATTTTTATTTTAGGCGGTGGTATTACTTTGTATGAGGGTATCACAAGATTAATATATCCTCAGCTCATAACAAATGTATGGTGGAGTTATATCGTATTGGCGATTGCTTTTGTCTTTAACTTTTTTTCTGCTATCCCCGCTTTTAAAGCGTTTAATGCGCAACGCAGAGATCAGCCCTTCTGGAAATCATTTACAGAAAGTAAAGACCCTTCTACTTTTGTAGTGCTTTTTGAAGATATAGCCGGTCTATTGGGGATAGTCGTTGCTTTTTTGGGTATATACCTGGGAAGTCATTTTAATAACCTGTATGCTGATGGCATCGCATCTATACTTATCGGCATTATCTTATTTTCTTTTTCTTTTTTTCTCCTTCGTGAAAGCCATAGTTTATTAATGGGTGAGACCGTGACAAAAGAAACTGTTGCCGATATTATTGTGCTAACAGAATCTGACAATGCTGTTGTCAAAGTAATGCATCATTTTTCTATGTATATGGCGCCCGAAGAAGTGTTACTACAGATAAAGGCCTGTTTTCATGATAGTCTTACTACACAAGAGCTGCTGGATTCCATTGCAAGAATAAAAAAAACAATTCAGCAAAAATACCCACGTATTAAACAAATATTTATTGAACCTGTATCTTCTTCAGAATAATTTCATTTACAAATTTTAGCAGACAACGTACTCTATCTAATTTAATAGTCAACAGGAAAACAACTGAATCCTACGTTGTTTTTCCTGTTGCTATTTTTTTTATATCCATGATCTTCGTCAGAGCTTGTATTTAATTCTATAAATAAGAGCGTTACATCTAAAAGTATTTTTCATGCACATAAATAGATTTTAATCATAATTTAAATTCATCCAAATGAAACTTTTTTACCAACAACCCTACACAATTTTAAACACCAAAGATCATTGCAAAAAAATCTTTCCATCTCTATTGGTCTTATCCATATTACTAATTCCGCGATCAGTAAAAGCGCAGGCAATTACAACAGGTACAATTAGCGGTTCACCTTTTTGTGCGGGAGCTTCCGGTATTATTATTAATTTTACGTATGCGCCAGACAGCAGTTTTACCGGCTCAACTTTTACGGTTCAATTGTCCAGTGCTACAGGATCATTCGCGGCTCCTGTTAATTTACAAAGCATTCCTTCAGATGGAAGTGATAGCCAATCAATAACTGTAGCGATACCTGCATCAACAGCTTCCGGCACAAATTATAAAATGAGGGTGGTGAGTTCTTTGCCGGCAGTCAACGGATCTCCCAGTGCAAGTTTTACTATCACTGCTAACAACTGGATCGGCGGAACTGTTTCACATTTAAATGATTGGAACACGGCTTCTAACTGGTGTAACGGCGCAGTGCCTGATGTAACTACAAGTGTGATAATACCCAATGCTGTTAATTATCCAATCATAACAGCGACTTCTTATGTTAACAATATAACGATTGCCAGCGGAGCTTCCGTTACAGTAGACAGTGGTGGAACATTAAGTATTCATGGTTCGATCAGTAACAGTGGCGTATTTGATGCCACTGCGGGTACTATTGAAATGGCGGGTTCATCAGTTCAAACGATAAGCGGCAGTATTTTTAACACGTCAACAATATATAATTTGGTGGATAGTAACATTGAACCAACAGCCGGTGTAAATATTGGATCTACACTAAATATTTCGAATCAATTGAGTTTTGGTTATAACAATGCGATCCTTACTACTAATAATGCGTTGGTATTATTGTCAAATGCATCCGCTACAGCAAGTGTAGGACAAATTGCTGAGGATGGATCGGGTAATCCTTTAGTAACGATCAGTGGTAACGTAACCGTACAACGCTATTATTTAGATCACAGAAGATGGCGCTTTATTACGGCGCCGGTAAAATCTTCGGGCGCGCCAACCATCAGTCAGGCCTGGCAGGAAGGCGGACAGAGTATTGCAGGAAGTGTTTCAGATCCCAATCCCGGTTACGGAACGCATATAACCGGGCCAACAGCCGGACCATTTGTTTCAAGTACCGGTTACGATCAGAGTTCAAGTAATAGTGCTTCACTTGCGCGAATTACCGGTGACCTTTCATGGTTCTCTATTCCAAATACTTTTGTTCCTGTTACTTCGTATCAAGGCATGATGCTGTTCGTAAGAGGCGGAAGAGATTTTCCTATTTACACTGGAACAAGTTTTACTCCTGCTACAGCAGCTACCTTGCGTACCACAGGTGCATTAAATACGGGACGTGTAACAATACCTGTCAACACCGGGTTTACCGTTGTGGGTAATCCATATGCTGCTACTATTAATTTTAATACAATATATGGACATGCAGCTACTACAGCAGCAGTAACCAGTAACGCTTTTTCTATGTGGGATCCGAATATAGGATCAATAGCAAATATTGCCAGCGGAACTGGCGGATGGGTAACATTAAGCTGGAACGGTACCAGCTACGATCCATCTCCCGATCCGCATTTGTTTGATGGCTTTGATGTGAATGGAGATATTCAATCAAGTGGTGCGTTTACAGTAAACGGTACAGGAACGGGTTCTGTCGAAATCGATGAATCGGATAAGGTTACCGGCACCGATGGCCATCTTTATTTATTCAGGCCCGCAGATAATACTACTGTTTTATCTTATCCAACAACTCCTATTATGTTATTGCGTACAACACTTTTTGCAACAGATACGGCACACGTACAAACCTATCTTGCAGATGGTGCATTAAATGAGTTTAACGCCAGTTATAGTAATGATGTAGACTGGAGTAAAGATGTACAAAAGCTATTTAATTTTGCAGAAAGAGTATCCATCTTAAAAGACAGCCAATACCTGGCCATTGAAAAAAGTGCACCACCTGTTGCAGGAGATACTGTTCATTTGAGCGTGAGTGGCTTAAAGCCATTGCCATATCAGTTTGTGCTGGCTACAACAAGATTTACACGGCCTGATATCAATGCTTTTTTTGTAGATGCTTTTACACATATATCTACGCCGATACCCTTAGGAGATAGCAGCGTGGCTGTAAATTTTACAATAACTGCTGATCCGGCCAGTATTGCATCTAACCGCTTTTTTATCCTATTCAAAGCGGCTCCCGCAGGTTGTGTTACTTATGATAAAATAACAGCGGCGGCACAACAAAATAAAAATATTGGTGTACAATGGCAGGTATCCAACCAGGTAAATACAAAAGAATATGTAGTGGAAAGATCAACAGATAAAATACTTTTTTCTACTGTCGATACTACTGCCGCTACGCCAACAGATACTTCGGGTTACGTGTACAATTGGACAGATACCAATGTAGCATTTGGAACTGATTATTTTTATCGCGTGTATATAGTAGGGAATAACCTGGCAACACAGGATACGTCGAATCTTGCGAATGCAGTTATGTTCCAAACTGCAGGTATCAATATCGCGCCTAACCCGGTAACGAATGGCACTGTTAATGTACAAATGAGTAGTAAAATGCCTGCCGGTGAATATGGTATAAAAATAATGGGGACTTCAGGAGATGTTTTCCTTACTAAAATGGTAACACACGGTCCTACTGATGAAACGATCAGCATTCCATTTGGTAAAAGCGTAAGCAGAGGAATGTACATCCTGCAAATGATCAGTTCGGATAAGCAAACCACAAAGGTCAATTTCGAAATTCAATAACAAAATAATTTTGATCGATAAGAAGAAAAGCAACTTTATCTACTGTTGTTTTTCTTCTTATTTAGAAATGATAATACAGATATTG
>Ga0210387_10000056_pt1 | contig 82620 bp, 76 predicted proteins | sample IncBWC7OmetaG_FD_160108 | JGI IMG/M metagenome (GOLD analysis project Ga0210387, IMG submission 160108) | Forest soil microbial communities from Barre Woods Harvard Forest LTER site, Petersham, Massachusetts, United States - Inc-BW-C-7-O ...
AACGGTCGGAAAAGATACCGGTAATAGTGGTGATGGACAATATCCGCAGCATGCACAATGTTGGCAGCGTTTTTCGTACGGCAGATGCTTTTTTATTAGAAGCTATTTATTTATGCGGTTATACGGCCCAGCCACCCCACAGGGATATTAATAAAACAGCTTTAGGCGCCACAGAAACCGTAAGCTGGAAACATTTCGAAACAACAGTTGAAGCTGTTACAGCATTACAGCAAAACGGCTATAAAGTATACGCTATTGAACAAGTAGAAAGCAGCATCTCTTTAGAAAACTTTAGCATACGTGCCGATGAAAAAACTGCGGTTGTTTTCGGCAACGAAGTAGAAGGCGTTCAACAGGAAGTGATTGCATTGTGCGATGGCTGTATAGAAATACCTCAATTAGGTATGAAACATTCTTTAAATATCTCGGTAGCAGCAGGAATTGTTTTGTGGGAGATCGTTAGAAATAAAATTAATTAGCATTTATAAAATTTCACGCAAAGGCGCAAAGATATTTAAGTCGCTAAGGTGATCTTTGCTACTTTGCTTCTTATATTACTTTGCGTGAAATGCTTAGAAAAAAGAATTGAACATTAATTAAATTGCTTAAAATTATATCATGGCAGCAACTACTATAAAAAATTATTTATCGCTTGTAAAGTTTAGTCATACCATTTTTGCATTACCCTTTGCAATGATCGGGTTTTTCTTAGGTAGGTTTTCTTTAACCGCCCCTCAATCGCTCAACGAATTAATAATAAAATTTGTTTTGGTATTGATCTGCATGGTAACGGCACGCAGTGCGGCGATGGCATTCAACCGCTGGTTAGATGCGAAATATGATGCATTGAATCCGCGCACAGCGATCAGAGAAATTCCTGCAGGAATCATCACAAGCAAAAATGCATTATTGTTTACAATTGGATCTTCGATACTTTTTATAGTGACATGTTTTTTTATCAATCCATTGTGCATGGCTTTATCACCCGTTGCTTTGTTTGTTATTTTATTTTATAGCTATACAAAACGTTTCACATCGTTGTGCCATTTGGTATTGGGTGTTGGTTTGAGCCTGGCTCCTATTGGTGCCTATATTGCTGTAACGGGGCACTTTGATCTGTTGCCCGTGTTATTTTCTTTTACCGTTCTATTTTGGGTAAGTGGTTTTGATATTATTTATGCGTTGCAAGATGAAGCTTTTGATAAAGAACATCAACTGCATTCTATACCTGCTGCAGTAGGCAAAGCAAATGCTCTGAGAGTATCTGAGTTATTGCATTTATTGGCTGCTGCCTGCGTTGTATTTGCAGGTATACATGGCCATTTTAGCTGGGCCTATTGGTTAGGTGTTACTGTATTTATTGGCATGCTTATCTATCAGCATTCTATTGTAAAACCGACCGATCTCAGGAAAGTTAATCTGGCATTTATGACAGCCAATGGAATAGCCTCAGTTGTATTTGCGGTATTTGTTTTACTAGATATTTTCATCAACCGTTAATCATGCCGAGAATAATAGCCATTGATTACGGAGGAAAAAGAACAGGCATTGCTGTAACAGATCCGTTACAAATTATTGCTACCGGTTTACTCACGATCGATTCAAAAGAGCTGATACCCTTCTTAAAAAAATATTTATCCGAAGAAACAGTAGAGCTCATCATTATAGGTTTACCCAAGAACTGGGATGAAAGCGATACGCATGGTACTCCTCTCGTTGAAGCTGCTATCAAAAAGATACAAAAAGAATTTCCCACAATACCTCTTAAAACAGTGGATGAACGCTACACTTCTAAAATGGCAAAAGATGCTATGCTGGAAATGGGCATGAAGAAAAAAGACCGTCGCGTTAAAGGTAATGTAGACGTCATTGCAGCCACTATTATACTGCAAGAATACATGAGAAGCACCTCAAACTTCTAAAGGAAATCTCCCGCTGTTTTCATAAATTTGCCAATTATTTTATTTTTATGATTCTTCCAATAGTAGCGTACGGTGCACCGGTTTTACGAAAAGCTTGCAAAGATATCTCAGCTGATTATCCTGATCTGCAAAAATTGATCGCTGATATGTGGGATACCATGTACAACAGCAATGGCGTAGGTATTGCCGCACCGCAGATCAATAAGGATATCCGTTTATTTGTAATGGACAGCATACAGATATTCAATAATATGGAAGACGGCGAAGAAAAAGAATACCCGGGAGACACAGGATTCAAAGGCGTTTTCATCAATGCGCATATTACTAAATTAGAAGGCGATGAATGGGCGTACAACGAAGGCTGCTTAAGCATTCCTAAGATACGCGAAGATGTTTATAGAAGCGAGCAGGTTACCTTATCTTATGTAGATGAAAATTTTCAGCCCTTTACCAAAACATTCAAAGGCATAACAGCCCGGGTGATCTTGCACGAATATGACCATATTGAGGGCAAACTATTCATTGATTATTTAAAGCCTTTAAAACGTACACTGATCAAAAGGAAGCTGGATGACATCTCCAAAGGCAAAGTAAAAGTTGATTATAGAATGATATTTCCAAAATGATTTATAAGTTAAAACCCAAAAGTTGAACAGTTGGTTTCTGGCCATAGTTTTCTTTTTTACTTTTTGGTTCTAACTTTTAAATTTTGACTTATAACTATATTGCAGGTATGATGAAAAAGATCATACCTGCTTTTTTTTGTTGTTTTATTTCTGTTAGTATCTATGCGCAACAGGCAAAAGACAGCACTGTTTTTATTGGCAGCAAATCCGTTTTACTATCTGAAGTTGTTATCAATTCCAAATTAGATATCTCAGCTTTTATCAACAGGGTTAAAAATGATACTACTTTTAATAAAGCATTCCGCAACCTGGATGTGCTTGGCTACACATCATTGAATGATATCAGAATGTTGAATAAAAGCGGCGAAACCAAAGCATCACTCTACAGCAAGACCAAACAAATTGAGTTGAATAATTGTCGAAGTACACAAATAATAAATGAACAGGCTACCGGTGATTTTTATACCGAAAACCACCAATACAATTATTACACGGCAGAATTATATGCATCACTTTTTTTTGCACAAGGAACTATTTGCGGAGAAAATAATATTGTTGCCGGAAAAGATATTTCAACAGAAAATGTATCTGGTATAGAAAAACATAAAAAGCAATTGGAAATACTATTCTTCAATCCCGGTAAAAAGATAAATGGCCTTCCTTTCATTTCCAACAAGACAGCGATCTTCGATGATGATATGTCCGGCAACTATGACATGAGTATTGATATGGGCCAGCGTAATAATACAAGCTGTTATATCTTTTCAATAAAAGTAAAACCCGATCATAAAGATGATGTAGTGATCGATGAAATGACCACCTGGTTTGATGCTACCACCTTTGAAGTGTTGGCTAGAAATTATACTTTAAGCTATGATGCAGGTGTATACGATTTTAATGTGCAGATGCAGGTTGAACTAACACATTTCGGAGCATACCTTGTCCCATCTTTATTACGATACAACGGTGAATGGCGCGTAATTTTTAAAGGGCGTGAACATGGGATTTTTACGGCTACCTTATTTGATTTCAATCAATAGATCAACGCAACAACAGCACGGTTCCTTTTACAAGGACTTTACCTCGCGGATCAGAACCGGAGATCACATACACATAATTTCCTGCAGAAGCATTTTGTCCGTCGATACGCCCGTCCCATCCTTTTGTTCTATCACTGGTCATAAAAACCCGATTACCCCATCTGTCATAGACAGAAAAATTCTCAAGGGTAAATATGATACTCTGTGGAATTCTGAAAATATTATTTTTCCCATCCGGCGCAAATGCATTGGGAATAAATATTTTGTCGTACACCTGAACAATAACATCACTGCTATCTGTACAATTATTCGTTGTTGTAACGCTTAACTGATATGTAGTACTTACCGATGGATCTGCTATAGGCGATAAGTTTGTCGCATCAATTAAAGAAGCGGTTGGTGTCCATGAAAAACTTGAAATAGTTCCGATCACAGATGTGTTTATTTGGGCGCTATCGTATTTGGCAATGATTATATTGTTATCGGTAAATGAAATGACAGGAAGGCTATACACCACCATCGTAATAACATTGGATGTTACATCAGGGGCCAGATAGCAACCTGTACTGCTGACTGTAACAACACAACTAACCTGATCATTGTTGGCCAATGAGTTGGTAGTATACGTAGCAGCATTACTACCGGTTGGCGCACCATTTAGCAGCCATTGATACGTTGGCGAAGCTCCCACATTGGTTGTTGCCACAGTAAAAGTTACATTCGTACCGGCGCAAAAATTATTCTGTGATACGGTGATATTTGCTGTGGGTGTTGCAGCAGTAATAACCGTCAAAGTGATCGTGTTGCTATTGGCAATACTTGTAGTAACGCAGGTATCGCTACTTGTTAGTACGCAACTTACCACATCTCCATTGACCCAATTATTATTTGAATAGGTATTGCTATTCGTGCCGACATTGGCCCCGTTTAATTTCCATTGATACGCTGGCGCAGTACCTCCGTTAGTTGGTGTAGCCGTAAAAGTTGCTGTCGCTACCTGGCAAACAGTTGTAGAGGGAGTCGTAATAACCACAGCCGGTGTAACAGGATCATTAACAACTATGGTTATAGCTGTATCAACAACATTGCTGCATTGGTCGGTAATGGTCACCCTGTATTTTGTAGTTGCAGCAGGACTTACAACAATACTATCTCCAACCGAGCCATCGCTCCAGTTATAGGTATAAGGAGGCACGCCATACCGTGCCCTGGATAATAACGTAGTGGGGCTTCCCTTGCATATTGTCGTGACAGAAGCCGAAATAGCATGGTTGGCTGTAGAATCTATTTCCAACGTGTGTCCTTCTATCAACACCTGAAATGCCTCCTCTGCCTTAGCATATGAATCGGTACAAAATGCAAGTGCACCACAAGAAGTATTATAAAACAAAAGATGGACAGAAGCAATCTGTGTAAAACAAGAAGGCGCAGGAAGGCAAGGTATTAAAGTAGGTAGATCATACCATTGGCCTTCTGTGCTGCCGGTACCAGACTCTGTTTTATTAGTGCCTGTATCTGCCACACTGATCGGACCTTCAATACAGCTCCCAAGTTTTGTATATATACCCGCATCAGCTACAGGAAGAGGAGATATTGTTACGTAACCAAATTGAAAAGCTATCCTGGTCAAAGTAGCTTTTGGCGGCGTTTGCACATTCAATCCATAATCGCACGTTTGCGCAGGATTAGGTGTGCCACAACCGGTGTAGGAACCCGTTACATTAATACTGGCAGTACTGATACTATCACTGGCTGAAACCAAAGGGTCAACAATTATATTACCTTCCAGCAATATTTTATGTAAGCTTTCCGAATCTATCGATACAGATAAATGATTTTGACCTGTCTTATATACTAAGGATTGATACATTGCAGCAGGATCTTTTTCGGCATACATTACTGCTTTCTTGATATGCACTATTGTCTTTTTGTCGACAGAAAGATCAATATCATTCTGTGCTTCTTTCAACAGCAATTTGCCAGGAATATCAGTTGTGTACTCATCAGTAAAGATCAATCGCTGATATGCAGGGAATTGATCTTTACTGATAACAAAATTCGTTTCTATGGATCCTTTCTCAACGATCATCTCTGCATTGATACCCGGAAAAATATTAGTGATCTTTATGCCATCATCCCCTGCTGATAAATTGGACCAATCCGCTCTTGCCAAAACTGTTTGGCCATCTTTATTCTCTCCTATCAGTTGCCACTGATTAAAATAAACAGTTCCATGAAAAGTTTTTATGTACGCCGCTTTTTTATTGATATCAAAACCAACAGGCTCCTGCTGGTGGCTGGCCTCAAATATTCCTTTCGTTTTTGTGGGCATCAAACGTTTATCAATACTGAGCCATTGCCCGTTTTTCTCGTAATTGATAGCATCGCTTGCTTTAATGATATAGAATTTGGAGGTTGTATCTGCATCAATAAAATACCTGCTATCGCTTGTACGTTTTGAAATAATTTCAATCGCATTCGGGCCGGGATCATTGGTCGTTATAAAACCCGCATCAGGATGATCTGTATATGTTTTATTATTCGCCAGCCATTTTTCATTGGGTGTTTTATAGCTAGCCGTAAAAGAAGTAAAATTATTTTGCCTGACTTTTAATTTCGGGGAGTTGTTATTATTTGTTTTCTGAAGAGCATCTACTACATTTTGTGCAGTTGCAACATTGCTATCAACAAAAAAAAAGGCCGTAACCAGACAAATAGTCGCTAAGGCATTCTTTTTCATTTTTTACAATTTTGTGTAATTACAAAAATATCTTTTAAAAGGAAATAATTTTCTTAACTGCAAGTTAAGATTCAATACAATAAAGGCTTTACGAAATATGAAATAGTAACGATGAAGTAAACTTACTCCCACCCATTTGCCAATACGTCTGCGATATGCATTGTTTTCAACGGGAGGTTTTTATTTTTAATGTATCCATCAATGTGCATCAGGCAGCTAAGGTCTGTAGAAATGATATATTCTGCACCAGTGGCCAGTGCATTGGTAACCTTTTGATCGGCCATACCGATCGAAATGGCATCGAATTTTACAGAAAATGTTCCACCAAAACCGCAGCAGGTTTCTACATCATTCATTTCAACCAGCTCCAACCCTTTTACCCAGCTTAATAATTTACGGGGAGCTTCTTTAATTTTACATTCTCTCAGCGCCGCGCAGCTGTCATGATAAGTAGCTTTCACATTGAGTTCTGCCCCATAATTTTCTATCTTCAGCACATCAGTCAAAAATTCGGAGAATTCGTAAATATTCTTACTTAGGTTTTTTATTCGGGTATCGTCGGGAGATTCTTCTAATAATTTTACATAATAATTCCTTACAAAACCAACGCAGCTGGCACTTGGCGCAACAATATAATCAGCTCCTTCAAAATCTTTTACGAATTTATTACACACGGCTTTGGCCTCTTCCCAAAAACCCGCGTTAAAGGCTGGTTGTCCGCAACAGGTTTGATTGGTATTATAATACACATCGCAGCAGGCTTTTTCCAAAACCTTGACCATATTAAAAGCTGTTTGCGGATAAAGCTGGTCTACAAAACATGGTATAAATAAATGAACCTTCATGTGTAAAAGATATAAGTTCTGAGTTGTAAGTTTTAAGTTATGGACAGCTAATTGAATTACTTACAGTCTATAGTAAACTTATGGATGCAGGGACAATTGTATCATCTTTAATGCAGTGATAGCGGCTTCTTCGCCTTTGTGGCCATTTTTGCCTCCTATCCTGTCTTCTGCCTGTTGCTGATTATCTACGGTCAAAACACCAAAAATTGTCGGTACGGGTAATGATAAATTTAAATGTAATACCCCATCAGTAACAGCTTTGCACACATAATCAAAATGAGGGGTATCTCCTTTGATCACACAACCCAACGCAATAAATGCATAGGGTTTATCTGCTTTATTTTTATGTGCTTCCCACACTCTTTTGATAGTGAAAGGAATTTCAAAAGCTCCGGGAACAGTAATTGTTTTAGACTGTATCTTGTTTTCCCACAATATTTTTCTGCAACCCTCATCTAATTTATTAACAATACCTGCGTTCCATTCGGTACGTATAATAATTACATAGGCATCCGATGGAAGCTGGATGCCTGAAGTATTATATAGGTTTGATGTTGTTACTAATGACATTTATTTCTATTTTAAATTTTGTATTTTAAATGCTCAATGAAAAATTCAACATTTAAAATGTAACATTCAAAATAATTAATTCAATACACCCAATTGCGCAAGGTATTTATCTACATCTTTTGCATGGGTACTGTTCGGATAATTATCTTTTACTTTTTGGAACAATTCGATCGCATCAGACGTTTTACCGGTAGCTTCTGCAAACAGCGCCGCTTTAAAAAATCCTTCAGATGCACTGAAGTCATCTTTTTCGTTTACTGTTGCAGCCTTTTTATAAGCTGTAAATGCATCGTCATTGTTATTTAATTCTGCGTAAGCATCTCCAAGCATAGAGTATGCGGCGCTTTGTATTTGCGTAGCTTTCGTTGAAAAATCTTTCAGCTCTTTAACAGCATTGTTGTAATCCTGTTCATGCAGATAACAAGCGCCAGCAATATAACGGGCTCTTTCGCCTGCAGGAGTTCCGCTATAAACAGTTGATATCTTTAAAACGCCAGTCAGGCCAGTTGTCCCATTCAATACCAGGTCGATAGAATCTTTATTAAATCCTGATTGCGTCATCCTATCAAAAAGGCTTTCAGCAGGAAAAATGAGTTCATCGGCCTTAGCCATTTTAGGTTCCTGGATAAAGTTTCTATATCCCAACCACAATGCTCCAACTATTATAATTGCTGACCCTATATAAATAACCTGGTTGCTGAATTTAGCCCAAAAATCTTTCGCTTTTTCTATTACTTGTGTTTCTTCCATTACGCTGTGTTTATATTTGTTCGTTTAAATAGTGATGGTACTAGTCTACAATAAATGGATAATCCTGCTGTGCATATACATCTTTCAATAATTCGTCATCAGCCGGCCAAGGACTTTCTTCTGCAAATTTTACGCATTCTTCCACTTCTGTCTTTACTCTTTCGTCGATCGCTGCAATAACGGCATCTGTTACTTTATGGTCTTTTTTCAAAACAGCCAGCACATGATCGATCGGGTCTCTTTCTTTGTATTCTTCCAATTCTTCCTTGGTACGGTATTTTTGAGGATCACTCATGCTGTGCCCTTTGTAACGGTATGTTTTAATTTCCAGTAAAGTCGGACCGCCTTTTTCTCTTGCCCTGTTCACAGCTTTCAATACCGCATCGTGTACATTTTCAGGACTCATCCCATCAACGCTATCAGCAGGCATTTCATATCCGTCAGCAATCTTATAAATATCCAATACATTGGTAGTACGTGCTACAGATGTACCCATTGCGTAGTTATTATTTTCGCAAATAAATACAACCGGTAATTTCCAAAGCATGGCCATATTGAATGTTTCGTGCAACATACCTTGTCTTGCTGCACCATCGCCAAAAAAGCAAAGCACTGCATTATTGGTACCTCTGTATCTTTCAGCAAAGGCAAGGCCTGCGCCTGTACCAATTTGTGCGCCTACAATTCCATGGCCGCCAAAAAAGCCTACATCTACACCAAAAAAGTGCATACTTCCGCCTTTTCCTTTACTGCAACCGGTCGCTTTTCCGTATAATTCGGCCATACAGGATTTAGCGGAAACACCTTTGGCGACTGCCAAAGCATGATCGCGGTAAGCGGTAATAAATTTATCATCAGGATTTGTAGCCGTCATACAACCGGCAGCAACAGCTTCCTGTCCTATATACAAGTGACAAAAGCCGCGAATTTTTTGCATTCCATACAATTGGCCGACTTTTTCCTCAAATCTGCGCAATAAAAGCATTAATTCGTACCAATAGAGGTATGTTTCTTTAGAAAACTTTGTAGCCAATGAGTTAAGTTTTAGGTGGCAAAGATAAGAGGAAAATTCAAATGAAAAAGGCAAAATTAGATATTGAATATTTACTGTATAATATCTACAATTGGCCGCCAATTTTGGGTTCTGGTTTTTAATTTTTGCCTTGGATTTAAAGTAACTTGCGCCATAATGCAGCGCCTTTCCAAAATAATAACCACACAATTCAAAAATTACTCACTCACATCTTTCAATTTTACTGAAAGAGTAGTAGGCATTTGCGGACCTAACGGGAAAGGCAAGACAAATCTTTTGGATGCTATTTATTACCTGAGTTTTACCAAAAGCTATTTCTCCAAATCTGATTCGATGAATATTTTATTTGGAGCAGATGGATTTCGACTGGAAGGTGATTTTGGAGAACAAAAAGTTATTTGCATTCATCGCGGTATTGGAAAAAAAGAATTGTTTTTGAATGATGTTCCTTATGAAAAATTCTCGCAACATATCGGCAGGTTTCCTTGTGTGATGATCGCTCCGGATGATATTGAATTAATAACAGGCGCCAGCGAAGAACGCAGAAAATTCATTGATACGGTCTTAAGCCAGATGGATGCCGATTACCTGCAACAATTGATACAATACACCAAAGTGCTGCAACAAAGAAACAGTTTATTAAAACGCTTTGCTGAACAAGGAAAAACAGATTGGCATTTATTAGAAGTGTTAGATGAACAGTTAATAAAACCGGGAGAATATATTTACGCGAAAAGAAAAGATTTTACGGCAGCTTTGATACCATTGGTACAAAAATTTTACAAACAAATTGCAGATAACCATGAAAGCGTAACACTCCAGTATGAAAGCCAGCTGAACGCAAATAATTTTCAGGCATTGATCAATCAATTCAGAGAAAAAGATTTCCTGTTACAACGTAGTAATGGTGGCGTACACAAAGACGATATCACTATACAACTAGACGGGCAAATATTTAAAAACATTGCATCACAGGGACAACGAAAGAGTTTGTTATTTGCGCTTAAGCTGGCAGAATTCGAATTATTAAAAACAAAAAAGGGCTTTGCTCCATTGCTATTGTTAGATGATGTTTTTGAAAAGCTGGACAATGAGCGCATGCAAAATCTATTACACTGGGTTTGTAATGAAAATAAAGGGCAGGTCTTTATTACCGATACGCACCAGGAAAGGCTGGAGTTGGCGCTGACAGCATTAGATACGACTTACCAGATCATATCAATTTAATGGTAAATTGTAAATGGTAAATGGTAAATTGCAGTAGCAATGATCCCTTATATCATTTACAATTTACAATTACTACCGTGGGTGAATTTTCAATGCAAGATGCTATTAAACAATTTCTGCAGCAAAGCCGCTTAAAGAGTGGTATGCAGGCGATGCGCATTGAAGAAATATGGGAACAGATAATGGGTAAGACAATTGCGAAGTACACTGATAAAATTCAAATCATTAATCAAACTTTATTTATCAATACAGCCGTTGGGCCACTAAAGAACGAGCTATTATATCAAAAGGATAAAATAATAGAAAGAGTAAATGAAGCCTTGGGAGAAAAAGTAATTACGGAAGTGGTGATTAAGTAAGAAGTGAAAAGTCAAAACCAAAAAGTAGAGAGACTTTATAACTTATGGGTTTTCACTTTTGCCTTTTGACTTTGGCTTACATTCGCACCCTCGGATCCACCATCCCATACAATACGTCTGCTAAAAGATTGATCACAATAAAGATGCAGGCGCTTACCAACACAGCGCCCATAACTACAGGATAATCTAATTTCTCTAACGCGTCTACCGTTATTTTTCCGATACCTTTCCAACCAAAAATATATTCAACAAAAAATGCACCTGCTAATAATTCTGCAAACCAGCTGGTGATGGCAGTGATAACAGGGTTCAATGCATTGCGTAAAGCATGCTTAAAAATCACTGTGTTTTTGCTAAGCCCTTTTGCATAAGCAGTGCGTATATAATCCTGATTCAACACATCCAGCATACTACTGCGCGTTAGTTGTGTTATGATCGCCAGCGGACGAATGCCCAGTGTAAATGTCGGCAGAATTAAATTTTTTAAAGTCAGGTATTTTTCTCCGGTTACTTCATCAATATCAAACCAGCTGCCCGTTAAATTCAATCCTGTAATAGGATGTAGCACCACCCCAAATAAAAAAGCAATGATGATCGCCATAAAAAAAGAAGGTGCCGATATACCCGCAATACTTGCAAATACGGCAGAAGTATCCAACCATGTTCCTTTTTTTACTGCTGCAATTACCCCCAACAGTATGCCTATTATTGTCGCGAATAACATGGCGGCAATTGCTAACAATAAAGTGCCGGGCAATGCTTCCATTAAAATGGCCCCTACATTTTTTTTGGTTTGATAACTTTTACCCAGGTAAGGGATCTTAAAGCCGATTTTTGTATCCCCTCCAATAAATAGACCATGTAAATTTTTTCGGGCGATATCATTTTGCGTGTGGATACAAATTGGCGAAACATCATTTACATATAAAACAAATTGTTTCCATTTCGGTTGATCGAGATACAGGTCTTTACGGATATTATCCATCGTTCTTTTATCGCCTGTTTGTCCGACGATCAGGCGTGCAGGATCGCCAAATCCCTGAAACATAATAAAGACAAGGATCACAACGCCTAGTAAAACTAATATTGAATAGATGACTTTCAAATAAATCTTGTTTTAATGACAAGTTTGTAATTGCTCACCTGTAGGAAGATCAAACCCATTATTGTCTATTTGATCTTCAAATTTAAAACTATCGATTAGCATATTTGCAGGTAAACACGGCAACTCATACAACTTGCCACAAATACCAATTTTTCTATTGCCTGTTGTTACTGCCTGTATCCTATAATAAAATTTTACGGGCGTACTGCTTATGGTCGTAGGCTTCCAACTCTCAAATAATGATGTAGTAGTAAAAACAACATCATTATTTGTATTGTACAACGTGAAAGAAATGGAATCTATATTTTTTAGAGATGGCCTGCAAATATCATTTAGTCCATCGCCATTAGGTGTAAAAGCTGTAGGCATATATATCCTTGCACTATCGTTCGTACCTAATGTATCTGTTATTAGTCCGTCGCAACTAGCAACAGTTCCGTTATCACCGGCAGTCTTCCTACAACTAAACAATGAAATAACTGCAATTAAGATTATGGAAATATTTTTTTTCATAGGATAGTTTAAAAGATATAATTCATTTCGAAGCACTTTCAATATCTGCAGCGCCCCATTTATCTTCAATCACCGGGCCATCCATTAAAAACAAGGTAGGTGTTGCACGTGCTGCCGTTTTAATGGCCGTTACATCAGCAGTATATATCGGCACATTGTACTTTTGCTTTACATTCATAAAGCTATCCACCTTCTCTCTGTCTGATGTAATGACATAAATATTTTCACCGTTGTCCTTTGCCTTTTTCTTTATATCGACGAAACTTTTTATCCAATAAAAAACATTTCTTCTGTCTAATTTATTTAAAAAGAATAAATAATATTTTCCATGTTGAGATAAAATGGCTTCGGTAGAATCATTACCGTTAACATCGGTCAGAGAAAAATCATTGATAAGAGGTTGATTATTTTTCCCTTTTTCAACAATTACATCTTTTCTTGTTTCTGGCTCAATTTGCCAGGTTGAATCTGGATATTGAGGAGAAGTAAACACTTTTTCTTCCTGCCCTTTTTTATATGTAAAAGAAATTTCTACTTTATCTGGTATAGCATCAGCAGGCATTTGACGCAATGCTAATATATTATTGCCTTTTTTAAATGGCAGGCAATCGATCACTGGCAAATGCTCCAGTACATGTGATTGTAAAAAAACAACGCCCATTACTGTTAGTGCCACGATACCGAAATTTGACATTGCCTGAAAAAGCGGATGGATATGTTTTCTTCCTGTTACAAGAATAATGATCAATGCAAGCAAGACGAGATTCTTAATGAATGTTTGCATATCCGTTAACGGAATACAATTGCCAAAACAACCGCACTCTCTTATATTTCCGGTAAACAAAGAATAGGCTGTCAAAAAAGTATAAAACAATGTCATCCAAAACAACACCCACACTACGATATTTTTTCTCCACCCGATCAATAGGGCAACACCCGCAAGCACTTCAACCGTGATCATTACTACTGAAAAGGCAAGCGCAAAATCATGCAGACTGTTCATTACAGACCCCATCGCACCACCGCCTGCACCCCATGCTTCAAAAAATTCCTGTGTTTTATACGCCAGTCCTAATGGATCCATCGCTTTTACAATACCCGAAAAAATGAACAGCAGCCCTACAATAACTCTCGCAATATTTACAATTGTTTTCATGATTCGTATTTATTCCCATTCCCTGAAGGGGTGTTATGAGAAGATTAATAATTTATTTTACCCTTTATTTTTATTGCATACTATTTATGCTTCCCTTCTTCGATCAATATTAAAGCAAATGCAGCATAATTGATGATATCATAAAAATTTGCATCAATCCCTTCACTGATCAAAGTTTCGCCTTTATTGGCAATGATCTGTTTAATGCGTAATAATTTTGCTAAAGTTAGATCTGCAAAACTTTCCTGGCTCATTTCTCTCCATGCTTCGCCATAATCATGGTTTTTATCGAGCATTAATTTTTTAGCGATGCCGGCCTGTTCATTGTATAATTTTTCCACTTCGGTAACCGGTAATTCTTCTATCTCATCTTTATCAATACCCAGTTGTATCAGGCCAATGATCGCATAGTTTAAAATTCCCTTGAACTCACTACGGATATCATCCCCGATCTTTTGCGCTCCTTTTTCCTGGATGGTACGAATGCGCTTGGCTTTAATGTATATTTGATCGGCAACAGAAATGATCCTGTAAACACGCCAGGAAGTGCCATAATCTTTTGTTTTCTTTAAAAAAATCTCCTTGCAGGATTGTACCGCTGAATCGTATTGCTGAATTGTGTTCATCGTTTGATAAATGTCTTATACTTTTGTCGAACTCAAAATTAATCGTTTACACTGATGTATACACTTAACTGCAAAGGAAAATTGTTAATAATAGATAAACCGCTATTAATGGGTATCATTAATGTTACGCCCGATTCATTTTATGATGGTGGTATGAATGACAGCCTTAGCAGCGTTATCACTTTAGCAGAAAAAATGGTTACTGATGGAGCAGATATACTGGATGTAGGCGGACAAAGCACCAGGCCAAATAGCGAACGTATTGGCATAGACGAAGAATTAAAACGGGTATTACCTGTTATTGAAGCTCTTCATCATCACTTTCCCCAGCTTGTTATTTCTGTTGATACCTACCATAGCAAGGTAGCTGCACTTGCCATTGCTGCTGGAGCTTCTATCGTAAATGACGTAAGTGCGGGCAATATGGATGTGGCTATGATCTCAACTGTTGCTGCATTAAAAGTACCGTACGTCTGCATGCACATGAAAGGAACACCCGATACGATGCAAAAAGATCCTGTATACGATGATGTTGTAAAAGATGTGTTGGATTTTTTTATCCATAAAACGGATGAATGCAAAAAAGCCGGCATTGCCGATGTGATCATTGATCCGGGATTTGGGTTTGGCAAGACCACTCAACATAACTTTCATTTGCTTAAAAACTTAAATATTTTTTCGATGCTGCAAAAACCCATTTTAGCGGGTCTTTCCAGAAAAGCCAGTATTTATAAAACATTAGGCGTAACGGCTGCGGAAGCCTTGAACGGAACAACGGTAGTAAATACTATGGCATTGATGAATGGTGCTTCCATTCTCAGGGTTCACGATATAAAGGAAGCCAAACAGGCGATAAAATTGTTCACGGAATATCGTTAATATCTTCCTGATAATGATTAATTTTATAGCATAATAATCTAATTAACGATCTCGCATTTTAATGACCTAATTGCACTGCTTATGACTCTTTTTACTTTTTCTGTTAGAAAAGCATTACTGTTTCTTTTCTTTTTTTTACTAAGCATTTTTCAGGTTGCCTACGCTACTAATATTCAATCTACAGGTGCAGGCGGAGCCTGGAATAGCACAGCTTCCTGGTCACCGGCACAAGTGCCTACTGCGGGCGATGTTGTTACGATCAATAGCGGTTCGCCCGTTAGTATAACGATCCCTGCTGCCTGTGCTACTATTACAGTTAACACCGGCGCTACTTTAACGATGCTGAGTAGCATTACCGTTACCGGTTCGGTTACTGTAAACGGTACGCTTAACTGTACAACAAATTTTATTTTTGGTGCCTGTAGCTTTACATTGGCTAACAGCAATAGCGCTTTTTTGATGATCGGTGATCCTGGTGGTATAACAACCAACCCTACTCTTTCGGGAAACATTGAAAACACCGGTGGCCGTAGTTTTCCTTCTTCAGCTAATTACATGTATGATGGTGTTGCGAATCAAAATACCGGTAGTGGATTACCTACAACAATAAATGGAGGAGGATCGCTTACAATAGATAATACGGGTACGTCCCCAACAAATGTAGTTACGTTAACTGCTGCAACCTCATCCATTCAAAATATAAATTTACAGGCAGGGAGCCTATCATTAAATGGCAAAACGGTCACAGTAAACGGCACTATTTTAAACACTGGAGGAAACCTGGCTACAACAAGCGCCGGCGCTGATGGAGGAAATTTTATTATTAACGGAGCCTCCCTTACCGGGCCTACAACATTTTACAATCTTAACTGCGTTTCAACTAATTCAACGATCACTACTTCAGGATTAAATTCGCCACTAATTGATGGCACATTGCTTATTAATTCTTCTATCAGGTTTGGAGGAACTAATTCACCAAGATATGCGAGTGGCTCAACATTAAGTTATGCAGGGAACCCTAATAACAGAGGTTTGGAATGGAACGCGGATCTTACTACTACACCCACCATTGGTGTTACACAAGGTTATCCTTACAATGTATTTATAAATAGTGGTTCTGATTTCGATATATGTAATTATAAGGATAATGGAAATGATGGTGCAATACCTCGCGGTTTGGCAGGCAATCTTACTACTTCAGCGTTAACAATGTTAGACTGGATAAATTATTCAGATAATACGCAACCTGCTTATTATCTAAACCCGCTACTAAATCAAACAGGTTCCTTCACTGTTGGAGGCAATATGATCGTAAATGCGGGGGGTAACATTAATATGTCGAAAATTGGTGGCAGCGGCGCTTTTACAATAACAGGTAGTTTAACGATCAATGGAGCTGGAGCTAATGTGGATTTAGATAGCATGACCAATATATTTAGTGTTGGTAATGGCATAACATTAAATAATGGTTCATTAAATGTTGGCTATACAGGTGTTGCAACGAAGCTACAGGTCACGGGTGATATCGTTCAAAATGGAGGCACTATCACTGATTCATCCGGCGTAATGAGTTTAACAGGAAATTTCACCAAAACAGGCGGCACATTTAGTACGGGAAAAGGAACGGTAGATTTTGATGGCTCAACAACACAAACCTTTACTACGAATTTAGCGAGTGAAACTTTCAATAGTTTAATTATCGCTAATACTTCGGCCAATGTAGTATTGGCAAAAAATCTCACGGTCAATGATTCACTTTTATTTACAAAGGGATTACTTGTTACTGGTGCAAACACCCTGACAATGGCTACTGGAGGGATAGTTTCAAATGCATCACAAAGCACAGGTTGGGTAGATGGTAATTTACAAAGAAACATAACGGGCACAAGTCCTTATGTTTTTGATGTCGGGGATGCTACCAAATACACACCCGCAACAATAACATTCAATTCTGTTACCACACCCGGTGAAATAACCGTAAGTAGTGCCGGGCCTTTCACCAGTATGCCGGGACTAGGCTCTTTTGCATTGTCAACAACCAGTTATGCAGACAGGTTTTGGACCATCACAAAAAACAGTGGTACCTATGGTAATTACACTGGCGCTTTTACTTACGGCACTGCAAGTTTAACCGGTATTGCTACGCCCGCGGCATTGGAGGCCGGTGTATATAATGGGACTTCCTGGACCTATCCATCTTCGAGCTATACGGGAGGTACAACTATTACGGCAACAGGCATTACAGCATTAGGAGGTGCAGCAACTACAGTAGCTTTAGCTATATGTGTAACTCCAACAACCTATGCTGTAACAGGCGGAGGAGCTTATTGCGCAGGCGGCGCTGGAGAACCAGTAGGACTTAATAATTCACAAAATGGAATAAACTATCAATTACAAATAGGTGGCACTAATACAGGCGCCCCTGTTGCAGGCACTGGAGCTGTTATTAGTTTTGGTAATCAAACAGCTGCAGGTACCTATACTGTAGTGGCAACTAATACTGCAACAGCTTGCACTAATCCTATGACAGGATCTGCAGTTGTTTCAATCAATGCCTTGCCGACACCAACATTTACAGCTCAACCGGGAGCGAGCATTTGTAATAATACATCGGCTACTTATACGACACAAGCCGGACAAACAAATTATATATGGACAATACCGGGTACAGCCGGCACTGCTTACACTATAACTTCGGGTGGAACTGCTACCGATAACACGGTTACACTAACATGGTTAACAGCAGGCAGCAAAACAGTGAAAGTAAATTATAGCAGTGCTGTTGGTTCTTGTCTGGGTGCTGCGCCTGCTTCTTCTACTACAACGGTAAATGCATCGCCTGTACCAACATATACAGGAATTCCGCCGGCAGAAATATGTGTAGGTAATAGCGTCACCTATGCTACACAGGTAGGAAATTCGAATTATCTATGGAGCGTTCCAGGTACTAACGGAGTTGATTATACGATCATATCGGGAGGAACAGGAACAACAAATGCTTTCGTATCTCTTACCTGGCTAACACAGGGTACAAAAACCGTAACCGTCAATTACACAGGTGGCGGATGCCCCGGCGCTCTCGCTGCAACAAATACTACTGTTGTAGATCCTGTGCCTGTGCCTACTTTCACAACTGCTCCTTCCAGCCCTGCGTGTATAAATAGCAGCGCGACCTACACTACACAAACCGGACAGGTAGGTTATACATGGGCCGTTCCTGGTGTATCAGGAACAGACTATACGATTACATCAGGTGGCATTGGCACTACCGATAGTACAGTTACAGTAACCTGGTTAACCAGTGGCTCAAAAACAGTGACTGTAAACTATTACAACGCCACTACTTTTTGCACCGGTGCTACACCAGCCTCTTCAACAATAACAGTCAATTCTATACTAGTGCCTACTTTTACGGTTATGCCGGCAGCTGGTATATGTTTAGGCAGCAGTGCTACATACACCACTCAGGCTGCACAAACAAATTATGTATGGAGTGTGCCAGGTGTTGCAGGAACAGATTATAGCATTACATCGGGCGGTATCGGTACAACAAATAATACGGTTACAATAACATGGCTGAGCGCAGGTAGTAAAACAGTAACAGTTAATTACGGCACTGGCAGTTGTGCTTCTTCTGTACCTGCTTCTTCCACAACAACAGTTAATACTCCTTTGACTGCAAGCTTTACAGCACCGGTTGGCACCATTGCTTGCCAGAATACTACAGTAACGTATGTAACACAAGCCGGCCAAACAAATTATATATGGACAATACCGGGTATTGCAGGAACAGATTATACTGTTGCGTCGGGAGGTACTTCATCTGACAATACAATAGCATTGACCTGGTTAACAAGCTCGAGTAAAATAGTAACGGTTAGTTATACAAGTGGTGATGGTTGTCCAAGTACTACGGCAAGCTCTACTACTACAGTAAATGCATTACCGGCACCAACATTTACGACTTCACCAACAGCTACTACCTGTATCAATTCCGATGCAACCTATACAACGCAATCAGGCGAAACAAATTATATTTGGGCAATACCAGGCACTGCAGGAGTAGATTACACTATAACATCCGGCGGAGCCAATACAGATAATACCGTAACACTAAAATGGTTAACAGCTGGTAGTAAAACTGTTGCGGTTAATTATTCTAATTCGGCTAATTGCACTGCGGCAACCGCAACAACATCTACGCCAACTACTGTAAGTATCGGGCCTGATGCAAGTAATCTTACCATACCTTCAGCAACACCTGCCTGTATGGGTATAAGCGGTTCTACTGTAACGGTCAACTCTAATACATTGGCTGCTACTACTTACACGGTGACCTATAATCTCGGTGCACCAAATACCGCAACTAATTTAACGGCAACGATGGTCTTTTCTGCTGACGCAGGAACTTTTACCGTACCATCCGGTAATTTAAGTACAGCAGGTGCAACAACCATAACAATTACGGGCTTGCAAAACAGCAGTTGCAATACAAGCGGATTATCAACGTTGGGAACAATTACTGTTAATAGTATGGCGATACCAAGTTTTACAACAGAACCACCAGGAGCAAGTGCCTGTGCAAGCGACAATGTTATTTATACAACCCAATCAGGACAATCAGATTATGTATGGAGTTATTCAGGTACTTTAAATTCTGATTATTCAATTGTAACGGGCGGTAGTTCATCAGATAATACTGTAACAATAGAATGGCTGAATACGATAGGCAGTAAAACTGTTTCGGTTAATTATACCAGTACAACAGGTTGTTCGGCAACAGGCCCCACTTCATCTACACCAATTGCAATTAATATCTGCAATATTCTTCCTTTATACATACCATCCGGATTTGCAGCTAACGGTAAAAATCCTATATGGCATATTGCTAACAGTGAAGACTACCCGAATATGCAGGTACAGGTATATAACCGTTGGGGAAAGAAAGTATTCGAGTGCAAAGGATTTACGGCCTGGGATGGAACTTTAAATGGGCAGAATTTACCAATGGGCGTTTATACCTATGAGATCAAAGTGAATGACCCGAGTTATAAAAAGGTACTGAGTGGTACGATCACATTGATCCGATAAAATAAACACATCAAAAAGAAAATGCCAGAATCCGACAATGGATCCTGGCATTTTACTTTATTATATTATTCTATAACTATTATTGATTTGGAGCGCCGCCCTGAAGCTGGCCTTGTGGCCTTGGATGCGCTTTTCTTACAGAATCCATTATTTGTTGATGACGTTCTCTTTCTAATTGTTGTTTCTGCATTTGCTGGTCTTTGTATTGATCAACAGTAAGGATATCAACTACCTCAACATTAAAAATAAGATTTTCATCAGGGCCAATTTTTGGACCAGACCCTTTTTTACCATAAGCCAAAGATGAAGGGATCAGGAATATTCCTTTACTTCCTTTTTTCATTTGTCTTAAACCATCTACCCATCCCGGAATTACATTTATCTGGCCCATGTTAACTGCAAATGGACCTACATGGCCAAATTCAGCACTAACATTTGAATCAAATACAGTATCAACTAAGGTTTTACCTGTGTAATTAACCATAACAACACTGTTGCTATCGATCAGATCACCCGCTCCAGGATCAGTAATAGAAACATAAGTGCCCCATTGCCCTTTTGTAGCAACGATATGTTTTGCAGTCATGTAATCTGTTAATTTTTTATCATCCACTTTTAATTGATCTGCATTGTCAACTAATAATTTATTAACTGTTGCTATAGTCTTTTGATAAGCTATCGCCCTAGACGCCGCCAAGTGAGATTTTTGAGCACTGTCTTTTTGATCTTCAGTTTTAAATATGTTCATTATCGTGAAATATTGATAAATGTATTGTCCTTTTTTCATAAAAGGAGCCGCCTGGCCTTTTTTGATAAGTGTATCCGTAGATATTCTTACTACAAAACTATCGCCAACATATACTTTATCAAATATCAATTTAAACGCAGGCGGAAACTCTTCCGGATTATATGACGCGTATTGCGGCATCCCATTATCGCGGCTGCTGTAAAGAAGGCTGTCGATATATACAACACGATTATTCAATTCAAGAAAATCTCCTGTAGTTGCTCTTACACCCGTTTCTTTACTGATGATCTTATATTCCAATCCATCCGGCGCATGCTTGTATTTGCCTTTACATGCTGCAAACAATACTGTAACAGCAAGTAATAAATAAGTGATTCTTTTGTTCATTTGATTTGATTTAAAATTTATAAGTACTTAATTGATCTTTATTCTCTTTCATGGCGGCAACAAATTTTGCTGCAACTTCTTCCAGCGGTTCTTTGCTGTTTCCGCCTGCTGCATTGTAATGTCCGCCGCCGTTAAAATATTTTCTGGCAAAAGTGTTCACGTCAAAATCGCCTTTACTTCTAAAAGAGCTTTTACGTTCTTCACCCCTGTCTATAATGATCGCCGCCAATTTTATTCCCTGTATGCCCAGCGGATAATTTACCAATCCTTCGGTGTCTCCTGTTTTTGCATTGAACTTGATAAGGTCGCTTTGCGGTATTACTATTAATGCTGTATTGTATTCGTAAAATAATTCCAGTCTGTTGCTAAGTATGTTTCCTAAAAAACGGTAACGGCTCTCTGAATTGTTATCAAATATTGATTCATGCACATCACTATGCTGCAAACCTTTGTCTTTAAGCGCTGCCACCATTCTATGTACACTTGCAGAAGTAGAGGGAAAACGAAAAGATCCCGTATCCGTCATTACACCTGCATATAAACATTCTGCTATTGCAATATTTATTTTATCGGCATTGCCAGAATTAACGATAAAATCATAGACCATTTCTGCCGTAGAGCTTTTACCGGTATCACTAACACCGTATGCAAATTTTTCAACCTGCGGTTCCTGGTGATGATCAATTAAGATACGAACGGCTTTAGAAGCATCTAACTTAGGTTCCATTCTTTTGGTGCGACTAAGCGTATTAAAATCAAGACAAAATATCCATTCTGCCTCATCAATAATAGCGTCTGCCTTTTGCGTTTGCGCCTCATAATCAACTACCGATTTCGATTCCGGCATCCAGTTTAAAAAACTTGGCCAGTTGGTAGGTGAGATAACGGTAACGTTATGCCCTAACTGTTTTAAAAAATGATACAACCCCAAAGTTGACCCCATGGCATCACCATCAGGTTTTTGATGCATTGTAATGACTACCTTTTTTGGTTGAGATAGCAGCGGATATAATTGTTCGATTGATAGCATAAAGCGGGCAAAAGTACTTTTAATTAGCCAATTGACAAATACCGGCATCATGGAATTAACAAAATGGTTACCGCCTAATTAAATTCCACCTTATCTTTGCTGCTCAAAAATACAAACTGATGAGTAAGAGAACGTTCACGATGATCAAGCCAGATGCGACCGCCAAGGGCAATACTGGCGCTATTTTAAGTATGATAAACGCTGCAGGTTTCAGGATCGTGGCCATGAAAATGCTGCACCTGAGCACAGAAAAAGCCGGTGAATTCTATGCCGTGCATAAAGAAAGGCCTTTCTACGGTGAATTAGTAGATTTTATGGCTCAGGGGCCAATAACAGCTGCCATTCTGGAAAAAGACAATGCAGTAGAAGATTTTCGCAAATTGATCGGCGCTACCAATCCTGCACAAGCTGCAGAAGGTACGATCCGTAAATTATACGCTGCATCCATCGGTGAAAATGCTGTTCACGGAAGTGACAGTGATGAGAACGCTGCTATCGAAGGCGATTTCTTTTTCAGTAAGCTGGAACAGTTTTAATAAATAAATTCAAAGAAAGAATCCCAAATTCCAGCGATGGAGTTTGGGATCTTTTCTTTCCTTTCACGAGACATTTTTTGAAATTATTTTCCGCACCCTTTTAATAATTCAGGATCCACAGGATAATTAAGATCTTTTGCAATTTGGATGTCGTTACAATAGTCGCTTAGCAACAGTTTTTTTATTTGTCCGCGGATATAATATCCATAACCGGATTTCGGATCAATAACGATCGCCTTATTACAATCTGCCAAAGCCGATGCCATATTTGCATCTGATTTTTTTATGGATGATTTAACGGGTAGAGTCCAGTTCGCATTAAAGGATTGATCATTCGTTCCACCACTGACAAAATAAGATCTCACAGTAATGTTATTAGCAATATCGACTTTTGCAACTGCTCTGTTCACGTATGCCTGATAAAATGAAAAATTGATCTCAATCGCTTTATTATAATCATCTAAAGCCTGCTGGTATTTCCCTAACGCCATTAATATATCTCCCCTTACATTGTAAAAATCTTCTGTCGTAAAATCCTTAAGGTCAGGTGCTAACGTTAGCGCTGTATTGATAGCCACTAATGCTGAATCGTAATCGCCCAATGCAAACTTAGATTGCGCAATAGAAAGCTGCGCGGTTGCAAAAAACAAAGCTATCTGCTTGTCTAGTGTTGTTGGGTCCCACCCTGTATGCTTTTGATTTAACTTATAGTCATCAACAACATTTTCTTTATTATTAAAAGAAGCAGTATAATCTGATAGTGCCTGTGTATAATCCTTTGCCGTAAAATAGGCATTACCCCGAAAACATAACATCATTGAATTTTTTGGAAACTTTTTCAATCCTGCCGTGTATATCCTAATCGCTTTATCATATTGCTGCAAATTATAAAATGCAACTCCTCTCTGATAATAATAACTTGCTTTGCCTGAATCGCAATAAATATCAATTGAATATTCCAGGTTATTTTTTAATGAATCTGTTGGGCCATATTTTTTAAGCGTATCATAAGCAGTATATAAATCAACACAGTAACCGTCCATATCTTCAAGTGTGTAGTCGACGAATGACCGGTTATAATAAGCACCATAATCTTTAGGATTTAATTTTACTGCTTTTGCATAATCTGCCATTGCCAGATCACGTTCTGTAAGGCTCGCATAAATTGCGGCTCTGCCCAGGTATAATTTTTCCTGATTACTATCAAGAGAAATGGCCATATTTATATCCTGCAAGGCTTCCTGCGTCATTTGTTTATTGAAATAGTGATCCGCACGTTCAAAATAAGCATCGTAATTATCAGGGGCCAGCTCTACAGCTTTATTAAAATCAAAAATAGCAAGAGAAGAATATCCCATTGATTCATTGAACTTTCCTCTTTGAATATAGTATTCAGCAGCTTTTGGAGCCAGTTCTATCGCTTCATCCATATCGGCTGAAGCGTTCGATCTATCGCCCAAAAATGCTTTTAGTTGTCCTCTTTGGGCATATAACATTGCATTGCCCGGATCCATGGCCAAACCTTTATTATAGCATTCAAGCGCCTTATTATAATCACTTTTCATAGAATAGGCCATACCAATATTTGCATAGCAATTACCACACGCAGGATCAATGGCTAGCGCATCTGTATAATACTTTTTTCCAAGGTCCAATTGTTTGTTTTGAATATAGAGATACCCGAGCCAACGCAAAACATTTTCATTGTTTGGGGCAGCTTTTAGTTCCTTCTGAAAGAATGGTATTAGCTTTTCAGTTTTTCCCGCTCTTTGAAAAGAGTCGACAATTTTATCGTATTTATTGGGTTTTTGTGCAACTGCAAAAAAAGCGCAAAGCGTTAACAGGATTGTTATAAAATGTTTCATAAAGATTTACGTCTGATCCTAAAAATAAACCAAGCATTTATCCTTAGCAAATATTTTATTGTATGAATAAAAAAACAAATCCCAAGACTGGAGTTGAAGATGTTGTTGTAATAAAAAAGACAAATTCATTTCTGAATTTGTCTTTTTTTATTTTCTTGTTATTATATATGATATTACCTTAAAGAAGGAAATATCTCTATTGATTTATATTGCCAATAATAACTTGTATCCCCAATACGCCTGCGCTATATACTGATACGCCATTAAAAGGTTCTCCTAAAGATTGTCCATGGCTACCTACACGAAATCCGTTCGAATTCAAATAATTCTCTACTTGTATAGCTGCTGATCCTCCATTGCTACCTTGCATAAGCATGATACCAACAATTGTATCCTTAGGGGAACTCTGTTTGCTGACAACCATTTGTAATAATTTTTTTAGATCTGTATTTGTCAACAAAATCTTAGTGTCAACATCACCCATACCTACGGTGCTGTTATTACCGTCGATTATATGAATGCCTCCCGATGGCGATGGCAAGGTGGTGTCAGCAGATACTGCAGATAAATTTGTTGAATTTGTTTTACTAAAACCAGCTGTTGCTGTTAGCGTAAATATTGCGGGAACCGCAATCAATAATAATTTGTTCATATAGTTAGTTTTTATACGCCGAAACTAAGTTCTTTTTGGATACATGCAATAATTATTTATTAACGTGCCATGTAATAAAAAAGACGAATTTGTATTGAATTCGTCTTTTTATTTATTATTGGTAATTTGACTGATCGTTTTTTGATCATTTCAATGGCATCAATCATTCAACTTCAAAACCGCTAAAAACGCTTCCTGCGGCACTTCCACATTACCGATCTGCTTCATTCTTTTTTTACCTTCTTTTTGTTTTTCGAGGAGCTTACGTTTACGGCTGATATCACCGCCGTAACATTTAGCGGTTACATCTTTACGTATGGCGCTGATATTTTCTCTTGCAACAACCTTTGCACCGATAGAAGCCTGTATCGCAATTTGAAATTGCTGCCGCGGCAAAAGATCTTTTAATTTTTCACATAATTTTCTTCCGAATTCATGTGCCCTGGCTCTGTGTATCAAAGCACTTAAGGCGTCCAATTTATCTCCGTTCAATAAAATATCCATTTTTACAATATCACTCGGGCGATATTCTATCGGATGATAATCGAAAGAAGCGTAGCCTCTTGTAATGCTTTTTAATTTATCATAAAAATCAAAAACGATCTCTGTTAACGGCATATCAAACGCGAGCTCAACCCTTGTTGGTGTTAAATATTGCTGACTGGTCAATACGCCTCGTTTACCGATGCACAACGTCATGATATTACCTATATAATCCGGCTTGGTAATGATCTGCGCCCTAATAAAAGGTTCTTCTATTTTTTCGATCCTTGTTGGATCAGGCATTTCTGTTGGATTGTTGATAATGATCACTTCGCCTTTAGAAGTGGTAGCAGTAAAACTTACATTGGGTACTGTTGTTATAACCGTTTGATTGAATTCTCTTTCCAAACGTTCCTGGATAATTTCCATGTGGAGCATCCCCAAAAAACCGCAACGAAAACCAAAACCTAATGCCTGGGATGTTTCCAATTCAAAAGTTAAAGACGCATCGTTCAATTGAAGTTTGTCCATACAATCTCTCAACTCTTCAAAAGCATCTGTTTCTACAGGAAATATCCCTGCAAATACCATTGGCTTAACATCCTGAAAACCTTTAATGGATTCTGTGGAACCATTCACCATTGTTGTAATGGTGTCACCTACTTTTACTTCTTTGGCATTTTTTATACCGGTAATGATATAGCCCACATCTCCTGCCCTTACTTCACTTTTTGCTTCCATTCCTAATTTCAAAATACCTACTTCATCCGCACCATATTCCAAACCGGTATTAGAGAATTTAATTTTATCATTCTTCTTTAGTGTGCCATTAAATATGCGATAGTAAACAATGATACCTCTGAAAGAATTATATACGCTATCAAATATCAATGCCTGCAATGGTGCATTGATATCACCCTTTGGTGCAGGTATACGTTTGATGATTGCTGCTAAGATCTCTTCGATACCGATACCACTTTTTCCACTGGCCAATAAAATATCGTCAACTTTGCAACCGATCAATTCTACTATCTGATCCTGCACTTCCGGGATCATGGCGCCATCCATATCGATCTTATTGATCACCGGAATAATTTCCAGGTTATTCTCTATAGCTAAATATAGATTTGAAATTGTTTGTGCCTGTATTCCCTGCGAAGCATCTACCAGTAATAAAGCGCCTTCGCAAGCCGCCAAAGCACGACTCACTTCATAACTAAAATCTACATGCCCGGGTGTATCAATAAGATTTAAAACGTATTCTTCTCCGTTCAATTTATAATTGATCTGAATAGCATGGCTTTTAATCGTGATGCCTTTTTCTCTTTCCAGATCCATATCATCCAATACCTGCGATTGCATGTCCCTTTCACCAATGGTATGGGTAAATTCCAATAGACGGTCTGCCAGTGTGCTCTTACCGTGATCAATATGTGCAATAATGCAAAAATTCCTGATATTCTTCATCCTTACTTGTCCTCTTTTGAGAGCAGCAAAAGTAACTGATTTTTGGGGATTAACAGTGTCACATAAAAACGCCACACTTTTAAAAGCATGGCGTTACATAGGCTATAATATTTATAAAACTTATTTATGTTCAGTATCTATCTCTGTTTTATAATAATTCATGAAAGATACCGGGCCGTCGCCTTCTATAACAAATACTATCAATAACAACAGTACCAGTAAAGAAAAGATCAGTCCGCTTTCAAAAGCAAAAATCCCCTCGTGTGCGTGCACAAAAATAATAGCCCCCAATACAATGGGTATCTGTACTGCCGAAGCCACTCTTGTAAAGATCCCGATGACTATTAAAAATCCCGCAATTATATTTATCCATATAACAGCGTAATCCAACCAGGGTTGATCCATATGGAAACTACTGACCATCAGATCATGAAACTGTAATGAGTGATTAAAAAAAGAAAAACCTTTTAGTAGCAGGCTAAGGCCAAGTGCTACTCTAAAGAAAGCAAGCCATTTTGGATTATGGGCTGCGGTCCAATCTGCAATTTTGTGTGATGAAAGCATATAGCATAGGTATTAATGGTGATGAAATAAAGCAATCTCTATCTACGTAACGAGGTAATTATAAAAATATTATAAATTATTACAATATTTTATATACTAGAGCATAAAAAACGCCACACTCTGAAAATGTGGCGTTAAGGATGGCATACAGCAAAATTCTTAAAAAAATTATTTAATACGCGGGATCTTCCGATTTAACATAATTTGAAAGAGATATTGGGCCATCCCCTTCAATTAGAAATACCATTAGTAATAATAGTATTATCAAAGATAAAACCAACGCATTCTGAAATGCGAAATACCCGCCCGTTGTATTAACAAAAAATATAGCTCCCAATATCAACGGTATTTGAACCAAAGAAGCTACACGGGTAAATAGTCCGATAACAATTAAAAAGCCCCCGATTATATTTGCCCAGATAATGGTATAATCTACCCACGGCTGGTTTATATTCAACGAACTTGTTACCAGGTCATGAAAAAGATTTTGGTGGTATAAAAATGAGAGCCCCTTCATTAAAAGGCCAATACCTAATGCCACCCTAAGAAAGGCCAATCCTTTTGGATTGTGCGCCATACTCCAATTTGAGATTTTGTTAAGTAAAATCATAGGTTGTAGTTTTAAATGTGATGAAATACTACTGTATATATAACAGCAATTATTGTACCATTTCCTATTGAATTTTAAACAGTTTTATACTACATCCATTCAATATTATCTACGAAAAAACCGCAGCTGTAGACTGCGGTTTTTTACTCATTTATTCAGGTGTTTTACTTCAATTTTGCAAGGGCTGTTTTAATTCTTTCGATAGCTTCTACCAGTTTTTCATCGCTTGCAGCTGTACTTAAACGGATACAGTTTGGCGCACCAAAAGCATTACCGGTAACCATGGCTACATAGGCTGTTTCCAATAGCCAAAGACATAGTTCATCTGCGTTATGGATGGTTACTTTTCCATCAGATTTGCCAAAGTAATAGCTAACGTCAGGAAAAGCATAAAAAGCCCCATCCGGTACGCGGACTTTAAAGCCTGGCACTTCCTTTAATTTACTAATTACCAGGTCCCTGCGGCGCCTGTAAGCTTCCAACATCATTTTAGGAGCTTCCATATTAGTGAATGCAACTGCCGCAGCTTTTTGCGCAATGCTATTGGTTCCGCTGGTAACTTGTCCTTGTAATTTATCCAGTGCATCTACGATCCATTTAGCAGCAGCCGTCCAGCCTACTCTCCATCCTGTCATTGCAAATCCTTTACTGAAACCATTTACAGTAATTACCCTGTCTTTAATTTCAGGAATGCTTCCCATGCTAAAATTGCCTTCTGCAGTAAAGTTGATGTATTCATATATCTCATCAGCCAGTACAAAAATATTGGGATGTTTGGCAACGATCGCTGCAAAAGCCCTCAATTCTTTTTCACTGTAAACAGACCCGGTCGGGTTGTTTGGCGATGCATACATAATGATCTTTGTTTTTGGCGTAATCGCCGCTTCCAGTTGAGCAGGTGTCACTTTAAAATCATTTTCAAAACTGCCTTCTACAATTACACTTTTACCTTCGGCGATCTTTACCATTTCAGCATAACTCACCCAATATGGCGCAAGGATGATGACCTCTTGTCCAGGATTGATCAATGTTTCGATCACATTGGCCAAAGAATGTTTGGCACCTGTTGATACAATAATATTTTCAGCCTTCCAATCAAGGTTATTTTCTTTTTTCAACTTTTCGGCAATAGCTGTACGCAATTCAGGAATACCTGATACTGGTGTGTATGCATGAAACCCGTCATCGACGGCTTTTTTTGCCGCATCACAAATGTGCTTGGGGGTTTTAAAATCAGGTTCTCCTACACTTAAATTAATTACATCGTGGCCCTGAGCTGCTATTTCACGGCTCTTTTTGCTCATGGCAAGGGTGGCACTTTCTTCCAGTGCGTTTATTCTGTCGGCTAATAGAGGATTGTAAGACACTTATTTGTTTTTTTGTAAAAAATGTTTTTAGCGTGCAAATTTAGGAATTAATATTTTCTGAATTGGGATTTTGATTTGGAGATTTGGTGATTTGTTAATCCGTAGATGTTTAAAGCAAATAAATGATGAAACGCCCCCGAAAGTTTTCGGGGAATGAAGCCAAATAGATGTACTAAGGCCGGACTCTTAATTTACCTAAATGTTCAATTCTCAATGCTCAATTCTCAATGTTCAACCGATTTTACATCAAAACCCTTTACTGTATTGGATTGGATATCGAGCATTGAGAATTGAACATTGAGCATTTTATTAAAGAAATTCGATTTTCAGGAACTTTACACTAAAATGCTTTTTCCCCTATCTTTGCAGCCCTTGAAAAATAACATAATACCTACTAAAAGAATATATATATGAAACTGAAAGGTTTGGTTTGGTTTTTCGCGATTGCACTTACTCTTATTTCTGTTTGGGAATTGTCGTACACCTGGGTGGTACGCAGTTACGAAAGCAAAGTAAAAATACAGGCAGAAAAAATGGTTAGGTCTCAGTATCCGCAAGCGACCGGAGAAGATAAAGACGCATTAGTAAAAACCAGGATGCAACACATTTTAGATAGTACAAGAGATAAAGAAATTTATCCGGTAATTGGTACTTCTTACCAAAAGTGTAAAGAGAATGAGCTTAACCTCGGGTTGGATCTGCAAGGCGGTATTAATGTTACAATGGATGTTAGTTTGGAAGGACTGATAAAATCTTTAAGCAATAATCCAAGAGACCCTGCTTTATTAAGAGCTATTCAGGAAGCTACTGCAGAAAAAGCGGGTAGTGATGTTGATTATATTACATTGTTCCATAACGCCTATGCAAAAGAAAATCCAGGAATAAACCTGGCTCCTCTATTTGCCGGTCCGGGTAAAGATGTTAAGATTGGTGATAATGATGACCAGGTAATTGATAAGATCCGTGCCGCATCAAAAATTGCTATAGATCAGACTTACAAAATATTATTAAAACGTATCGATAAGTTCGGGGTAGCTCAACCTAATATCAATAAGGATGACAATAAAGGCATTATCAATATTGAATTAGCAGGTGTTACCGATAAAGAAAGAGTTAGAAGAAATTTACAATCAGCCGCCAACCTCCAGTTTTGGGAAGTGTATAATGTAGATCAGCTAAATACTTCTCTTCAGAATGCGGATAAAAGCTTATCGGCTTACCTGAGCGGTGTTACACAGGATACAGCAAAAAAAGGTATCGCAGATTCTCTTAAAGAACAGGCTTATAAAAACGCCCTGTTAAAAATACTTAACGTAAATCCTCCACAACAAGATCCTCAGACAGGTAGACCGGTTTATTCTCCTGCTATCGGTAGTATTGCATTAAAAGATACCGGCACATATAACTATTACATGAGCCTGGATGCTGTTAAAAACAACTTTCCTGGTAACTGTAAATTTTTATTGGGTGTAGAAGAAAAGGTTGAAAAAACAGGTCAGCGTTATTATCCTCTATATGCGATCAGAACTATACCAGGAAGCGATAAAGCAAAACTGGAAGGTGATGGTGTAGAAGACGCAACACAAGGAAACGATGATAAGGGCAACCCTTCCATCGAAATGGAAATGACCAATGCAGGTGCTAAGACCTGGGCTAAAATGACAGCTGATAATAAGGGAAGAGCCATTGCTGTAGTGTTGGATGATATTGTTTATTCAGCTCCAAATGTTAATGATGAAATTGATGGTGGCCGTTCAGAAATAACAGGAAATTTCACCATTGAACAAGCACAGGATCTTGCCAATACTTTAAAGTCCGGTAAACTGGATGCACCTGCTAAAATTGTTGCAGAACAAGTTATCGGGCCAACACTTGGTAAAGAATCTGTCAAGGGTGGTGCCAAAGCATTTCTGATCGCGTTTCTTGTGATCTTTGCACTAATGCTTTTGTATTACAATACAGGCGGCTGGGTAGCAAACATTTCATTAATATTAAACATTTTATTTACAGTAGGTGTACTAACCGCGTTGGGCTTTACGCTGACAGCGGCTGGTATAGCAGGTTTGGTATTAACCATCGGTATGGCCGTAGATACCAACGTAATTATTTTTGAAAGAATAAAAGAAGAACTTACCAAAGGTAAAAATTATCCTCAGGCTGTTAATGATGGTTACAAACGTTCATTGGCACCGGTTATTGATGCGCACGTTACAACATTCTTAACTGCCGCCATGTTGTTCATATTTGGACTAGGCCCGGTATTAGGATTTGCCACCACACAGATGCTTGGTATCACTTTATCTTTATTCTGCGGAATTTTAGTATCAAGATTGATCACTGATTTCTGGACCAATAAAAACCGTCACTTTAATTATTTTACCGGTGTATCTAAAAAGATCTTTAAGCACGCAAGCTTCAAATTTATTGAATATAGAAAAGTAGCTTATGGTATCTCGGTGATCGTATTAGGATTAGGGATCGCTTCTTACTTTAATGGTTTTCACCAGGGAGTAGAATTTAAGGGTGGCCGTAGTTATACAGTTCAATTCGCGGCACCGGTAAACAATGATGATATTCGAGATGACCTGAAAAATTCACTGGGTGGAGATTATCCTGTAATTAAGACAGTAGGTGACAGTAAACATTTGAATATCACCACATCATTCATGATCGGGGATAACGCAGAAAGCAGTAACACCGATAGCATTGTACAAACAAGATTATTCCTAGGATTAAGCAAAGCTTTACCTGGCGTTAGTTATACCGATTTTGCCAAAAATAATATCCAAAGCTCACAAACGGTACAACCAACGATTTCAAAGGATCTGAAAAATGGCGCCATCAAGGCTACCATCTTTGCTATCCTGATAATTTTCGTGTACATCTTTATTCGCTTCCGCGACTGGAGATATTCGCTGGGTACTATCGTTGCATTACTGCATGATGTATTAGTAACACTGGCTGTATTTTCCTTCTTCAAAAATATTGTTCCTTTCCCGCTGGAAATCGATCAGCATTTTATCGCTGCGATATTAACGGTAATAGGTTTCAGTATGAATGATACTGTAATTGTATTTGACCGTATCCGCGAATACAGTAAAGGTTCCAAAGCAAGCGATAAAGGCAGTATCATTAACCGCGCGATCAATGATACATTAAGTCGCACGATCATGACGTCTTTAACAGTGTTCTTAACTTTATTGATCCTGTTTATATATGGTGGTGAAGTAACAAGAGGTTTTGCCTTTGCTATGTTAATAGGTGTTGTAACAGGAACGTACTCTTCTATTTTTGTAGCAGCGCCAATATTGGTAGACTTTGCAAAAGACAAACCATTAGGTGAAGCAGAGATATTAAGTTCAGATAAAAAAACAGCCGATCACTAAAATACTAAGCTATATTGAAAAAGAAAAGCCCCGATCTATTAAGACGGGGCTTTTTAATTAACCAAAAACTAAATCGATAGAAAAATAATATAGATCATTTTACACAGCGAAGCTGGTTCCGCAACCGCAAGTCTTGCTGGCATTAGGATTATTGAAAGTAAATCCTCTTGAGTTTAAACCACCCTGCCAATCCACTTCCATTCCCATTAAATAAATCCCGTGCGATCTTTCCATAATACAAGGCACGCCTTCTATTACAAAAACATCGTCTTTATCCGTTTTCGCATCAAAGCCCAAAACATATGTCATGCCGCTACAGCCACCACCCTTCACACCTACTCTTAATAAGTTTGTTTTATCAAAGCCTTCTTCGCCCATCAGCCTGTTTATTTCCGCCACGGCACTTGGTGTAAAACTTACCGGTGTTTTTACTATAGTTTCCATAATTTATCATTTGATAACAAAGGTACAAATATTAAAAATTCTATAATTACCCACTCTTTTCGAAAGCAGGAAATAATTGGTTAAAGATTGCTGTATTTTTGCCACACAAACATACATCATGAATTTACTGCTAATTACTTATGAAGATCTTGCTGTTCCCGTAACCATTCTTTTATTAGGCGCCATTGCCTGGTTATTATTCGAATTCAAAGGCATGAAAACCGAATTCAAAGAACGCCTGGGCATCAATAATGAAACAATAAAATTACGTTTACAAGCCTATGAGCGACTTACATTATTTGCAGAAAGGGCTTCATTCAAAAACCTTGTCAGCCGTACGCCATACAGTGATATGAGTGTACTGGAATTACAATTGACATTGATACAAACACTACGTACTGAATATGAATATAATAGTAGCCAGCAAATATATGTGAGCCCTGATATGTGGAGAGCCATCGGTAATTTACGTGATCAGAATATCTACATCATTAATCAAATTGCGGCCACATTGCCCTCTCAGGAGTCGGGAATAGAATTGAGTAAACGCTTGCTGGAATATACTTCCATTAACCCTAAAGCCGAATTGAGCACTATTGTTCTTGATGCTTTACAGTTTGAGGCTAAAAAAATATTGTAATTATCGCGACCAACGTATTCATAAAAAAAGCTGCTAAAAGAACTAGCTGCTTTTTTTATTACGATGAGTAAAATAAATTTACTGGCTAATATAAAATTTTCCGTTAGAAACTACTTTTGATGCAAGTGTTGAATCTGATTGCAGATAGATATTTCCCTGAAATGTACCCTGTACTGTTGAATCTGAAACGGCAGTAACAGTAATAACAAAAGAATGTGCAGAATCTGCATTGGGTAAACTCTGGAATTGCTGTAAACTCATGGCAGGTTGAAAAATCATATACGTATCACTATTATCATTGGGTATCCCGTAAGTTTGGGGTTCAATATTGTAGCCCACCTTCGATATAAAATTTAATTCGATATAACTTGAATCTGAAACAAATACAGATTCGGCAGAGAACGTAGTCGTATTTTGTAAGCCAATAAAAAAGGTAGAAGCATTGATCACATTGAATGCATAATGAGTCCCATCAATATCTGCTGTTATAGAATCTGATACATTATTCATGATTACCTGCTTATTAGGTTTCACCGAATTTGTCTTTTTACAAGAGAATAAAACTAACCCCAATACCGGGAGAAGAAGAAACTTTTTCATATTCAAATCTAACAATAAAGAATCAAAATTCAGAAAAAGACAGTAGACATTAACGAAACAGCCGAATAATATATTTTCTTAGCCTAACTTTATCAAATGTGGTCCGAATCATGATCAGTTCAGGCAACATACCCACTTGACATGAAAAAAATATTTACAGATTCGGGAATAGAAATAAAGCCGCTTTACACAGAAACGGTTTCCCAAAATGAATTGCCCGGTGAATATCCTTTTACCAGGGGCATACAAACGGATATGTACCGCGGTAAACTTTGGACCATGCGACAATACGCGGGTTTTAGCACAGCAGAAGAAAGCAATAAACGATATCATTATTTATTAGCACAAGGTGTAAACGGATTAAGCGTAGCATTCGATCTTCCTACACAAATTGGTTACGACAGTGATCATGAATTAGCAGAAGGTGAAGTAGGCAAAGTGGGTGTCGCTATTGATTCATTAGAAGATATGGAAAGATTATTTGCAGGAATTACCCTGCAGGATATTTCAATATCTATGACCATCAATGCAACAGGATATATTTTATTGGCATTGTATGTAGCATTGGCAAAAAAGCAAGGTGCAGACCTTACTAAAATTGCAGGCACCATACAAAATGACATCTTAAAGGAATACGAAGCAAGAGGTACCTATATTTATCCGCCTCACGCTTCTATGCGTATCATCACCGATATTTTTGAGTGGTGCAGCAAGGAGTTGCCAAAATGGAACACCATTTCTATCTCCGGTTATCATATTCGCGAAGCGGGAAGTACAGCGGTTCAAGAAATTGCTTTTACGCTGAGTAACGGTAAGGCCTATGTGAAAGCTGCTTTAGATAAAGGGCTTGATATTAATACATTCGGGCAACGGCTTTCATTTTTCTTCAATGCACAAAATAATTTATTTGAAGAGATAGCCAAATTCAGGGCCGCCAGGAGAATGTGGGCAAAAATAATGAAGGAACTCGGCGCAACAGACCCTAAAGCAATGATGCTTCGCTTTCATACGCAAACAGGAGGTGTAACATTAACAGCACAACAACCATTAAATAATATAGCAAGAGTTACGATACAAACATTGGCTGCCGTATTAGGTGGAACACAAAGCTTACACACCGATGGTTATGATGAAGCGTTAAGTCTGCCCAGTGAAGAAGCTGCTACAACAGCATTACGCATTCAACAAATAGTAGCTTTTGAAAGTGGTACTCCTGACACGGTAGACCCATTGGCCGGAAGTTATTTTATAGAAACACTTACCAATGAAGTAGAAGCTGCTGCGTGGAAAATAATAGAAAAAGTAGATGCTTTAGGCGGCAGTGTAAAGGCTATTGAAAAAGGTTTCATCCAGAATGAAATTAGCAATAGCGCTTACCTCTATCAGCAGCAGGTCGAAAATTCCGAAAAAATAATTGTTGGCGTAAACAAATTTCATGTTGATGAAAAAAATAATATTCCGGAATTTAAAATAGATGATAATATCAGGCAGATGCAAATAGATAAATTAAAAACCCTAAAAGCAAAAAGGGATAATAATAAAGTAGCAAACTGTTTGCAACAATTAAATAATGCAGTCGTCAATAATATAAATATTATACCGTTGGTAATTACGGCAGTCGAAAACCAATGTACACTGGGTGAAATAGCCGACGAATTAAGAAAAGTATTTGGCGAGTATAAAAATGTATGATGCTAGAACATATCAAAACGTTTACCGTTTATCAATTATTCAGTAATTAATTATCTTTAAGTATATGCTATTCAAAAAAACAACCTTCATTGTAATCTCCATATTATTAACCACTTTTTCATTTGCACAAAACAAGATGACACCAGAATTACTTTGGCAGCTCGGCCGTGTTACGGGCCTGGGCATATCAAAAGATGGCCAGCACATTTTATATAATGTTAGCACGCCGGATGTAGCAGAAAATAAATCAAACATAAAAAGTTATTCTATTCCGTTAACTGGCGGAGATCCTGTATTGGTGGATAAACCGGAAGATCTTTTAAAAAATAACAAATTATCTCCTGACGGGAAACATATCCTCTCGGCTGGTGACGTAAAAGTAAAAAAAGTTTCGGGTGAAGATTATTATCCTGAACTTACTAAATCTAATGTGTACATTATTGATAGCCTATACTATCGCCATTGGGATAAATGGATGGATGGAAAATTTAGTCACCTGCAGTTAGCCAGCTATGCAAATGGAAAAGCGGGAGACACAACAGATCTGATGCCCGATGAACCATACAATGTTGATGATTTTATCTGGAGCAACGATGGAAAACAAATCATCTATTCCTGCAAAAAAAAATACGGCACAGCCAATACGATCAGCACAAATACGGATATATATGCCTATGATCTAGCAAGCGGTAAAACAAGCAATCTTACCGAAGGCATGATGGGTTATGATGTTGCGCCATCCTTCAATAAACAAGGACAGCTGGCCTGGTTGAGCATGAAAAGAGATGGCTATGAATCTGATAAGAATGATATTGTGGTAGCGAATGGTTCATCTAAAATAAATCTTACCGCAGCAAGAGATGATATACATGTTGATAGTTATAAATGGGATGCAGACGGAAAGAAAATTTATTTTTTAGCTCCTGTCAATGGCACATCGCAATTGTTTGAAGTGACTTATCCCGGCCTCACAAAAATGCTTCCGGTTGTAACACAAATTACAAAAGGTGATTTTGATATTGATGACATTATCGGCCAAAGCGGGAATACACTGATTGTTGGAAGGGAAGATATAAATCATGCAAAAGAATTATACAGTGTTCACCTTACAGATGGCTCCATGCAACAACTAACGCATGTGAACACTGCTACTTATGCCACTATCGGATTATGCAAGACCGAAAGACGTTTTGTAAAAACGACCGATGGAAAAGATATGTTGGTCTGGATGATCTATCCACCCAATTTTGATTCAACAAAAAAATATCCTACCCTGCTTTATTGCCAGGGTGGCCCGCAGGTAGCATTGACACAATTTTATTCTTACCGCTGGAATTTTCAATTGATGGCATCACAGGGATATATTGTAGTTGCCCCAAACCGCCGGGGAATGCCGGGACATGGTACGCAATGGAACGAACAGATCAGTAAAGACTGGGGTGGACAAGTAATGCAGGATTACCTCAGCGCTATTGATGATGCAAGCAAAAAACCGTATGTAGATAAAAATCGTTTAGGATGTGTTGGTGCAAGCTATGGAGGTTTCTCTGTATTTTATTTGGCAGGCATCCATAACAATCGTTTTAAAACTTTTATTGCACACGACGGCGTTTTTGATTTCAGAAGTATGTATGGTACTACGGATGAAATGTTTTTTGAAAATTGGGAAAAAGGCGGCGCTTACTGGGAAAAGGACAATGCAGTTGCGCAACGCTCTTTCAGCCAGTCACCCAGCAATATGGTAGAAAAATGGAACACCCCGATCCTGATATTTCAGGGGGGCAAAGATTACCGTGTATCGATTGGCCAAGGACAGCAGGCATTTCAGGCTGCTCAGTTAAGAGGTATCAAAAGCAGGTTCATTTATTTCCCTGAAGAGAATCATTGGGTTTTAAGTCCGCAAAATGCATTGGTGTGGCAACATGAATTTTTTAAATGGCTCGATGAAACGCTGAAATAATATGATGACCTTTACTAACAAAATTTTCAGGATGAAAAAAAGATCCATTATAGTTCTGTTACTGCTTTTTGCTATCGTTAGCAATAGTTATTCGCAAAAGAAAATATATAAACCGAATTATAAAAAAATAGAAAAGGCCATAAAGAAAAAAAGATCTAATACATTTTATCCAAAGTTGCTGGACAGGTATCAAAATAATGATACCTCTTTAACTGATGAAGACTACACTTTATTAGTTTATGGCGCCATATCTCAACCTGGGTACTCGCCATACGGCGGATCTTATTATTCAGATTCCACCGCAAAAATATTTCAGCAGACCTCGCTTACATTGGCAGATTATTACCAGGCCATTTATTACGAGAATATAGGCTTACAACAAAATCCATTTAGTTTACGCGACCTGAACATACTAGCCTACTCTTACAGCAAAACAGGTAGCGATAGCCTGGCAAATCTGATCAATTACAAAAAAGAAAAAGTAATTAAAACGATATTATCAACAGGCGACGGCAAGACGGAAGAAACGGGTTTTTATATAATTACAGTCAGCCAGGAATATGACATATTGCAAATTTTAGGCTTTGATTTTTCAGGGGAACAAACATTAACAAAAACAGGCTGTGATTACCTGGCCGTTAAAGAAAACAAATATGGCATCAAGGGCCTCTTTTTCGACGTAAATAAAATACTGGAAGCTGAAAGTAAATTGCTGCATTAATGATCCAGGTCAGAATCGGAACTCTTTTAAACTTGGTAACATTAAAATAATGCAACTCAATCGCTCCCTCATTTCCGTCATACTATCTTTGATCGAACGTTTACATTAAAAATAGAGTATGAAATGGCCATTAATTTTTCTGTTATCGCTGTTTGGTTTAGTAATGGCTTTTGGAACCGTTTATTTTATTCCGTTCGAGATTGAACCTTTTTGCTGGATAGCGATCTTTATTGTATCTGCTTTTATTATTGCCAAGTATTGCACGGAAAAATATTTTTTAAACGGGTTCGCGGTAAGCATTGTAAATGCAGTATGGATGACAGTACTACACCTTTCTTTTTTTACCACTTATACAACCAGCCACGGAAAAGAAATGGAGATAATGCAATATTTTCCCATGCCTGATGATCCGCAATTAATGATGTTTTTTATGGGAATAATCTCGGGAGCAACATCGGGCTTATTGTTAGGACTGCTTTCGTTGGCTATTGCAACATTTATCAAAAAGAAAAGAGTGGTTATCACCCTTTAACTATTACAGCAGGCACACAACTGTGCGCGGTATAGGGATGATGGATCATTTTAGCTATTATTTAGTACGATATATACACTATAAAGATGGATAACTAGAACCGGTTACGATCATTGCGATCGCGATTATTATTGTAACCACCTCCACCTGAATTACCTCCGCGAAAACCACCCTGTCCGCCGGTAGGTTTAGCACGTTCTTCAGCTTCTTTAACAACCATCGGTTTTTTACCCAATGAAATATCATTTAAATTTTCAATAGCATCTTTAGCTTCGGCGCTATTAGGCATATCTACAAATGCAAACCCTTTACTTTTACCCGTTTCTTTATCCATGGCAACCTTGGCTGAATTCACTACGCCAAATTTTTCAAAAATCTCTTCCAATTCAGCGTCATCTAAATCATAAGGTAAACCGGCAACAAAAATAATCATACACCTATTTTTTTGTAAATGTAAGCAACTTCCCGTGTATTCTTTCCATAGAAATTATACATTTTAAATGAAATTTATAGCATTAAAAAAGGGAGTTGCCCTTGCATAAAAACCAAATTAAGGCTAGCGGTACAATTCATCCTATAATGAATACCGCTCATAATATTCTGCTCGTAAAAGCGATAATTTATAAAAGTAATTATTAGCTTTAAATATAAACACAGCACGGAATTTGTTACATAACCCCAAAAAGCAATATGAAAAATAATTTTTCTCATCTAAAAAGAGCATGGATATTAATTTCTATGTCTTTATTATTGATATGTGCAAGCAATGAATTTGCAACAGCCCAAAGAGGCGGAGGCCGTGGTGGCGGTGGCGGCGGTGGAAGTCGTGGTGGTGGTGGCCAGATGAGGTCTTCAGGTGGCGGAGGACAAATGAGATCTGGCGGAGGAAGGCCCGCAAGTGTGGCGCCAAGGCCATCTGGCGGACAAATGAGATCAAGCGGTGCAAGGCCGGGTGGATACAGGCCAGTGGGCGGAGGAGCCAGACCAGGCATCAGACCGGGCGGTGGTTACCATAGAGCTCCGGGTGGTTATAGGCCAGGCAGGCCGCCGGCTTTTCACAGGCCTTTTGTTTCTTATCATCGCCCTGCATATGGCCGTGCTCCATACATTTGGGGAGGCAGGCGCTTCTATAGCTACAATCCATATTTTTACCACCCATACCATCCCTATTTTTACGGATCATTCTTTCATCCTATAGGATTTTTTATGGGCTCGCTAGCAGCTACTGCGATCATTCTTAGTGTTGATGGTCAGGATTATAATTATGACCAGGGAGTCTATTATCAACGCAATGATAATGGTTATGTAGCTGTGGCACCGCCTGTGGGTGCCCATATTCCGAATCTCCCTGATGGTTACGCCACTGTTGCACTATCAGGCAGTACATTTTATTATTATGCCGGTACTTTTTATATTGATAATGGTACCGATTATGAAGTGGTAGATGCTCCAGCGGGCGCAGTTGTATACGACCTGCCCGATGGATGTACCACTGTAAATGCAGGTAGTATTACTTATTTCCAATATAATAATACCTTGTTTCAACCCATCGTTATCAATGGCACCAATGCTTACGAAGTAGTGGAAGCACAACAACAATAATATTTATATTTCTTATTCAGAATTAAAAACAGAGCCTTCCTTTTTGGAAGGTTTTGTTTTTTAAAATAAGCAGGGCATGTTTACTGACTATTCAAAAAATAGTTGCACTAATATCTTTACATTTGTCGCAATTATTACTGGATGATAAAAGAAGCCGTTATACTAGCAGGAGGATTGGGCACAAGGTTACGATCGGTAGTAGCTGAATTGCCAAAATGCATGGCAAATGTTGCAGGAAAACCATTCATTTATTATGTGGTGAAACAACTTCAAAATCAAGGTATTGAAAAATTCATTTTTTCTCTTGGGTATAAACATGAAGTAATTGAAGCATACATCAACACCGAATTTGCAGCGATCCATGCACAGTTTGTAATTGAAAATGAACCGCTAGGCACTGGCGGGGCTATACAATTAGCCTGCAGAAAAACTACGACAAAAGATGTATTGGTACTGAATGGCGATACCATGTTTTCAATCGACGTACAAAAACTGGCGGCAGCGCATACTTCATTCGTTGCTGATTGTACACTGAGCCTGAAACCCATGGAGCATTTCGACCGATATGGTGTTGTAGAATTAAATAAGGACCATACCATTGCTTCTTTCAAAGAAAAACAGTTTTACGAAAAAGGGTTGATAAACGGAGGTGTCTATGCATTGCAAACAGAAAATTTTCTTCAAAAACAATTACCAGAAAAGTTTTCTTTTGAAAAAGATTATCTCGAAAAATATTTTATCGACCACAAGATGTATGGGGACATACAAGATGAATATTTCATTGATATAGGAATTCCTGAAGATTATCAAAGAGCGCAAATAGAATTTGAAAAATGGTAAATGGTAAATTATACAAATGTTTGATTTAAAGAAAATTGACAAAACCTGGACATTATTTTTAGACCGTGACGGTGTGATCAATCACGAGAAACATCAGGATTATGTTCATACCTGGGATGAATTTATTTTTTACGATGGCGTAAAAGAAGCGATCAAAATATTTGCTGCGAAATTTAAATACATCATCATTATTACCAATCAAAAAGGTGTTGGTAAAGGGCTGACCAAGCTAGAGAACCTGCATATCATTCACGATAATATGCGGAACGAAATAGCTGCGGCAGGAGGTAAAATAGATAAAATTTATTTTTGTCCTGATCTTAATGAAACAAGTCCTAACCGAAAACCCAATCCCGGCATGGGTTTGCAGGCTGTAAAAGATTTCAAGGACATTGATCTTTCCAAAGCCATCATGGTAGGCAACACGATCAGCGATATGGAGTTTGGCCGTAACCTTGGTGTAAATACTATCTTCCTTCCTACTACAAGACCTGAAGTTAGTCTGACCGATAAACGTATTGACGCTAGTTATACCTCGTTGTTTGCTTTTGCAGAAGCATTATAATCATTCGTTAAAATTTGGCCTGCCAAAACAATTATTCTACCTATTTATAAAAGTATTAGTTACATTTAATGTATGAAGAAACTGCTTTTACTAACGCTACTTTCGATCGGCTGCTCAATAGGATTCTCACAAACGTTCACTAAAAGTGACCTTGAATTTTTGCAAAAAAAAGAAGATTCACTAAAACTATATTCGATAAAACTATTGCAAGGCATTAATGATATAGATCGTTTTACCGCTGACAGTATTTTCACCAGGGTATTTGTAAGAGCCTTGAAAACAACCAATTCATTTTACTATCCTTTTGATTCCATACAAACTGTTTCGAAACTATACGCGCCGGATAGTAGTTTCAGGATATATACCTGGCAGATGGTGGTGAATGATAATATCGTTCGTCAGCATGGGGCAATACAAATGAGAACGGAAGATGGCTCTCTTAAGCTGTTTCCATTAATAGATAAATCAGACATCATGCAAAATATGAGCGACAGCATTGGTGATAACAAAGGCTGGGCAGGTGCCGTATATTATAAGATAATTGAAAAAGAAAATAACGGACAAAACATTTACACCTTACTTGGCTATGATGAAAACAATATCAGAAGTACAAAAAAAATAATTGAAATATTACAATTTGTATATGGGCAACCCGTATTTGGTGCTCCCGAATTTAGTTTTGAAAAAGATTCTGTTGCACGAGCTCCTATTAACCGCTATATAATGGAATTCAAAAAAGATGCGGGCGCAAGACTTACCTATGACGATGACATGCAAATGATCATCTTTGAGCATCTTGTATCAGAAACCAATGAACCCAGAAAAAAATGGACGCTGATTGGTGATGGAGATTATGAAGGTTTTAAATGGGTAGATGGGAAATGGTTACATATAGAAAAAGTATTTACACAAGTAACGCCGGATGGACAAGCTCCTCTTCCTAAGCCGGTAAATGGTGGTGGCAACCTCTTGGAAGATAAGCTGCCAAAACAATAGAAAATTTTATCCTATTTTTTAAATGATCTGATAAAATCGATTGCAGCCAAATCAAATTGCGGCCCTTCGTTAAATAAAAACGAGTGCTGCACAGGAATAACATAGATCGGAAAATATTCCAGCTCGGTCTTAAATTTTTGCAGGCGAACTGCATCCTTCTCTGTAGTCAAAATAATTTTATTATCAGGAGCTATCTTTTTGAAATGTGCTTTTATATCTTCCAGATCGTCAATTTGAAAGATATGATGATCGGCATACCGTAACATATCATAAGTGCTTACTGATCTTGTCAACAATTCTTTTAACGGCTGAGGATTGGCTATACCCGTGATCAGCAATACACTTGTATTGGCACTGATCATTTTTTCTTCTTTAGAAAAAAGATGATACGGTTTCCCGTATACGGTTGTTGTAAAAAAAACCTGCTGCGCTGCGATTGCTTTTACTTCATGGCTGATCTTATTTTTTTCTTCTATAGTAACAGTATCGGGGCATTTTGTAATGACAATGATATCCGCCCGTTTGATACTCACTTTTACATCTCGCAGATCGCCGGCAGGAAACATAAAATCTCTTGTATACAAATTCCCATATTCTGTTAACACAATATTTAATCCCGCTCTAACATGCCGGTGTTGAAAAGCATCATCCAAAATAATAACCTGTGTGCCGGGTTTGCTATGTAATAATTGAGGAATGGCCACTAATCTTTCTTCGCCAACTGTAACTGTTACATCGGGAAATTTTTGATGGAACTGCATTGGCTCATCCCCTATCTCCAGCGCAGTTGTATTTTCATCCGCAATAGCAAATCCTTTCGTCTTTCTTTTATAACCCCGACTAAGTGTAGCAGTCGCATATTCTTTTTTTAATAAACGGATCAGGTATTCAACCATGGGTGTTTTCCCCGTTCCGCCAACAGCAAGGTTACCGATGCATATAATAGGAAAATTGAAGGAACTTGATCGTAGTATATTTTTATCAAACAGCCAGTTTCTTAGCCAAACTATACCTCCGTAAATAAGAGAAAAAGGAAGCAATAAATAACGAAAGCTTTTAAGCATCAGCAAATTAATTTATCAATTGGTGAAATCGTATATTTTATCAGGCGTAACGCAATGGTCCAACTTAATATCATAACCATCTGCATCTTCAATTACATCGACCGGTCCAAAATAACTTAATCCAACCTTTACTACATTCTTATTACAGTCGGCTAAAAACCTATCGTAGAAGCCTTTGCCATAACCTACCCTGTATCCTCTGGCATCAAATGCGACCAACGGTACCAGTACCATATCAATATCTGCAGAAGGAATTGCTGCTGCTGCAACAGGCTCTGTTATTCCATAAGCATTTTCACTAAACTCAGTATCATCATCCGTAAGCATTGCGGTCATTTTATTGGTAATAAAATTACTTACCGGATAAGCAATTCGTATCCCCGGATTTCGAAAGGCAATAAAATCAGTAATGGTATGCGTGTTGATCTCCTTCATTGCCGCCATGGGCCAGTAGCTCAACAGCACCTGTAAATAAGGCAATGATAATTTTTGAAATTGTATCAACAGCAGATCATCCAGCTTTTCTTTTTCTGAATGAGAAAGCTGAAGGCGTTTTTCTTTATAAATTTTACGAATCTCCTGTTTTAGCATTCTTTTTTAAAAATGGATAATTGATAATGGTATAAAAAACGAACGGCTTGTTTGATTATCCAATATTATTAATAAAGATAGAAAAGATTGTGGTACCGTAGTTACGTTCCGTTTTGTAATGGGGGAATTTTTTATAATCGTTTCTTGGCGTGTGTTCCAATATGAACCAGCCTTTGGGTTGTAACAGCCCCTTTTCAAAAATAAGCTTAGGCAATTCATCTATTGTACCTAAAGCATATGGCGGCCCTGCAAAAATAAAATCATATTGTTCTTTACAAGTTTCTATATATTTAAACACATCTGATTTTATTAATTTAAAATTTTCGAAGCCTAACTCTGCTGCTGTTTTCTTAATAAAATCATACATCTGGCTATCTTTCTCAATAATCGTTAGGTCTTCAACGCCCCTGCTCGCTAATTCATAACTGATACAGCCAGTACCACCAAAAAGATCAAGCGTTTTTAATGTATCTATTTCCAGGTTATTTTGTATAACATTGAAGAGGCCTTCTTTGGCGATATCTGTAGTGGGCCTTGTATACGGCATTTTTGCAGGCGGATTTATCTTTCTGCCACCATGTATACCACTTATTATACGCATGAAACCGTAGCAAATAAATGACTGAAAAAATGAGCGGGGTATTCTTTTATCGCAGTTGAATAGTCAAACGTTTCGGGTAATCCAGCAAATTCGATTTGCGGAAAGTAGCCATCTATTTCTTTAAAAAGATTAGACTCTTTTTCCAGGATACCATTCACATGCAAAACAACATCATTAACGGTGATCGTAAAACTCTGGCAGATACCTAATAAATAATAGGCAACATCTTCCGGTGTTTTATATTTAAAATTCTGAACGATCTGTAGTTTCCCTTCTTTCAACAGCATGGCTGTTATATCATGATCGCCGAAAATAGTATATAAATGATTTCCTCCGGCCTTAATAATATCAGGCAATACAGAATATTGATGTGTAATTGTAGCCAGCGGAAATTTCATACTCAAAATAGAGTTGACCAATCGTGGCACTTCATAGATATTACACAGATCGTGATTGAACTTCAGATCGTTCTTTAAAACATTATCCTGGCGATCGCCATACACCAATTCAAACATCGCTTTATTGGCAGTATTATTATGATAGTGATAGGGAATCAGAAGAGACATAGCAAAAGCTACGACAACATCTACTTTTTTAAAATCATTTTGCAATAAAGTATCCTTAGCAAAAATATCTTTAAGAAAAGAAACCAATGTAAGCTCATTTATGCCCGGTGGAAAATCATAGCTTACCAAAGCATTAATTTTATTACCCTCGCCTATGGCTATAAATGAAACAGCAGCATAACTCAGTTGCACAAACAAGGAATTACCGCTTGTATCTGTACCCGATAATTGTATATTGAACTTTGGATCCACAAGTAATGATTTCGACTGGCAAAATAAACTAATTTACCCGACTTTATGGTGGCTGAGATATAAATAAAAATTTAATTATCCCTTAAAAGCGATAACCAAATTTGGCATTAAACTGCACAATTGGTGTGCCAGCGTGGTTTTTGTTATTGCTGACATTATAATCAAAACTATGATCCTCATTGTAATCATTGTTATAGAAAGTAACACCCAGACCTAATTCAGCTCCCAGGTACAGATGTTTCCCAAGCATGAAATTAAGTCCGTTGTTGATCATTAAACCAAGCTTTAAAACGGGTTTGCTGGCGGTTGCATAGGAATATACATCTGTCGAATCAGTAAATGAATACTGGCCCTCCGCAAAATATCTTCTGCCAAAGCCTATGGCTAAAGACGGGCCAACGCTATAACTGATCCGGCGTTTACTTCCTAAAGGATAAAATTTTACGCCGGGATACATATAAAAGAAAGCATGCGTGCTATAGTCGTAGTAATCGTCGCCATTACTAATATTGTAAAAAGACAAGGTTGCGGGTAGATAAAAACTCCATGTTCCGGCATCATTTAGCATGTGCTCGTAATGTATTCCAATTCCCGGAAAAGCATTATCGGTAGAACCAGTATTCATACCGGTTATTTCACTCACCTGAATAAAGGCAAAAGAAAGAATGTTTTTTCCAAACCGGGTATTTCTATTTATAGTAAACCTTGAAGAAATAAAATGATGAACTCTTCCATTGTTTCCCATTTCTTCTACTGTTCCATTTGCAAAAGTGATATTTTCTACCTCTTTGCGATATATCACGTACTCAGGGCCATCGGGATTGTCAGTTTTTTTGTATATGATCTCTTTAGGGGTTATTTTTTCTACTTTAGCTTTGATTGCAAGACTATCTCTCGTAAGGATAATATCCTGCGCATGTACATGAAGAGCGCAAGCGCTTAACAAAAAAACAAATAACAATCGAGCTATTTTCATACAGCTGGTGTGGGTTTAATAAACTGAAAAGGCTATTTAGTATATATACTATGTAGTAAACGAAAAGGTTGGGTAAGAAATTGTAATTATAGTAAAACTCGCAACATTAATGCAAACCCGGTATCTTTTTTAGGATTATCTTTTACAGTCACAACGTGCAAACCCATATTTGTCCATACTTTAAATACATCGCCTTTTTTATGGCTTTGGATGGCTACATCCAGTTGAGGCAACATTACACCCCTGCAAAACCATCCCAGGTCGCCACCCTTGCTTCCGCTCGTATTATCTGAGCTATAGGTAATAGCCATCTCTTCAAATGTGGCACGCCCCGATTCTATTTTACTAATGATCGTATCTGCCAGCGCATTTACAAACTTCTTCTGAAATGTAGTTGTATCCAATAAAATATGTGCCACATGATAAAATGTGTTAGAAGCTTTTCCTAATATTTCCAATAAATAACTTTTGCCGTTCTTTGATTTAAAAGGACCGTATACATTGCCCACTTGCCCATAATATGCAATGCTATCTCCAAAATTTACAAAAGAGCTCGTACTTACAATGCTTACTGTATCTACCTTGTACGTCTTTTTTATTTTAAATTTTACATAGCCCAACGGATCTTTTGAAGCAGCTAATTCCGTTTTTATCTGCACAACGGTCTGCGCTTTTGAAACGGCAACTACAAATAACAGTAAACAACAAAGAAAAAACAAAGTGCGCATTGTTGTTACAATTTTAATTTTTTGATTATCTCATTTACTTGTTTCTTAAAAATATCAAGGTTTTTCATTTCCTGCTGAATGAAACTATTTTCTTCCAAGGAGCCTATTACCTTGTTCATTTCCTGGTTATTATCATACACCATTTTACGAAACTCATTGGAATAATCTTTAGCTCTTGAATTATAGATCCCGTCACACATCCATGTTTTTGTTTGTACTGCCTGTTGTACCAATTGCTTGAAAAATTCAGCCGTAAATTGTTTGGGTGTAATATTCAACACCTCTAATAAACTGGTGTAAGCATGTGTTATTTTATCTACCCCATACGCTTCTCCCTGCTGATGATAAAAATTATGCAATTCATCCCAACCTTTTATTTTGCCAGATTTTACTTGTCGCTTTGCCTTTTCAACTTCCGTCTTTTGAATTAATTGTCCGCCGATATTCAACCATTCGCTTCGCTGTACTTTAGCTGAAAGCGTCTTTTTAAAACTATCAAAATCCTTAAAACTATTTCCTTGAATATGCAATAACAGTTCAATCGTACCATAATAACGGATCAGTTCTTTAAAAAGATTGATCGATTGCGGTACTTTAATTATATCTGTTTCGCGATGCGTATTTTCCCAACCTGTCACAGTTGCAATTCCTTTTTCATTCGGCTGTAACTTTTCAAGCAATTGTAATGAATCAAACAACTCGTTGATGGTATCCGGTGCTAAATAATCATATTCCAGCAATTGCGTTTTTTCTGTACGAAGATCGCGGGCCTCGTATTTCCAGGTATTACGCGCCAGTGCATACATATTATACATGAACCAATAACCGGGCATTACGATCAGTTTATCGTGCGTTACATCATTACTCACCAAACTAAAAGGTATAGGTATATTTAATTCTGCAGGATAATCCCCTTTTGTAAGAATAGTAAACGAAGCGAACTTTGAATTGTGTTTTAAACTCACGCATAAGCCTGGCCAAAAACCACGGCCAGCAATGATCTCGCCATCCGGACTTCTACTGTTATGATTGCTTCCTATAGTGGCGCCTGCGGCAACATTACTTTGTCCCATTAATAGTGACGCACATAAAAAAGAATTATTATGATGCTGTTCATGCCCCGGAAATATCAATGAATTTAAAACTTCACAGCAGGAAATAGTAGAATTATTCCCTAAGTATGAGTTGATCAAACGCGCACCATATTTTAATTGCGAATGTGATGCCATCACAAAACGAACCGCTTTAACACCATAGAATATCCGACAGCCGAAACCCACTATCCCATTTACCATTTCGCAACCTTCTCCAATTTGTGACCTGCGTTCTTTATCACTATTGATGGTGAGGTTCTTTAGTTTATTAGCTCCTTTTAGATACGCATCGCTGCCTATCCAAACATCCTTAACTATTTTACAATTTTTGATAACGGTTCTATCACCCACTTTACCATAATAACCTCTTTGTTTATCAAATTTATTTTCTGTAAACTCTTTGAACTTATCCAACAATGCTTCATCATCCCTGTACTTGCTCCATAAATAAGCATCGCCCGGCAACATGCCATTAAATGGAATTACCTGCCGGCCGCCATTTTCATTACATATCTCCATCCAGGTGCGTAGGTTTTCATCTTCACCTTCTTTTAAAATACCATTACCAAATTTGGAAATATCTGTAGTCGCCAGTTCATTTACATTTACGATCATCACATCATTGCCAATAATATAATGGCTTACATAACTCACATTATCTATACAAACATTGTCTCCAAAATCGCAACTGATGATTGTGCTGTTATATAAACCAACAGGCAAACGCAGGTTATGAAATTCGATATAATAAGGCTCTAATTTACCGATGCGAATTAGTCCGTAAAATTTGCAATTTTTTACCAGTTCAGGATTAAAGGAATGGGAGACAAATATTTTATTCCAATCGTCAGATGTATTGCGATTGTGTACCAACACTTCGATCTCCTGCGATGTAAGCTTACGGTACTCAATACCACTGCGGTTTTGCATATCACGCAGGTGATATTCATCCTTGCCTTTAGGTATATATTTTGGATCTATAAAACTGTAACCAAGCGAAGCAACCGGATATTTTTTTATAATATTCATTCTTTATAATGGTTAATGGTAAATGATAAATGGTAAATGATTTATAAACGCTTGCACGCTACATTTACCATTAACCATTAATAATTTATTCTACCGTTACACTCTTAGCAAGGTTTCTCGGTTTATCAACATCCACCCCTTTAGCAACACCTACATAATAAGATAATAATTGCAAAGGAATAACGCTTAGCATCGGCGCCATTATTTCATCTGCATGCGGTACATAATACACATCATCTGCGAGTCCGGGTATTACCTCATCACCTTCTGTAACGATCGCGATTACTTTTCCTTTACGTGCTTTTATTTCCTGGATATTGCTAACAATTTTTTCATGGTACATATCTTTTGTTGCCACAAAAACAACCGGTAGCTGATCATCTACCAGTGCAATAGGGCCATGTTTCATTTCTGCTGCAGGATAACCTTCAGCATGTATGTAAGATATTTCTTTCAATTTTAGTGCCCCCTCCAAAGCAATAGGGAAATTATATCCTCTGCCAAGAAATAGTGCGCTCGGTGCGGTCTTGTATTTTTCCGCGATCAGTTTGATCTGATCGGCACTTTTTAATAACAACTCAACTTTTTCAGGAATAGCATCCAGCTCCGCTAATAAATTAGTGTATCGTTCGTGAGAAATGGTATTTTTTTCTTTGGCAATTTTTAGGGCCATCATGGTCAGTACCACTAGCTGCCCGGTAAATGCTTTTGTAGAGGCCACGCCTATTTCAGGGCCAGCATGTGTATACGCCCCGCCATCACTTATCCTGGCGATAGAAGATCCAACCACATTTACTACACCAAAAATGATCGCGCCTTGCTCTTTGGCTTTTTCGATCGCCACTAAAGTATCTGCCGTTTCACCACTTTGAGATACGGCTATAATGATATCGCCTTTATTAATAACCGGATTACGGTAACGGAACTCTGACGCATATTCCACCTCAACAGGAATACGGCAAAGTTCTTCGATAATATATTCGGCTACCAAACCCGCGTGCCAGCTGGTTCCACAGGCAACAATAATAATGCGGCCCGCATTTTTAAATGCATCGATATTTTTTTCAACGCCACTCATTGTGATCGTTCCGGCAGTCGCGTCTAACCGGCCACGTAAGCAATCATAGATCGTGCTGGGTTGTTCAAATATTTCTTTCAGCATGAAATGGTCGTAACCGCCTTTTTCGATAGCCGCCAGTTCCATATCAAGCTTAGTAACAAAAGGGGTGATCTTTTCGTTACCTAAATTTTTCAATATCAATTGGTCCGGTGTGATGATCGCTAATTCATAATCATTCACATACACCACTTCTTTTGTGTATTCCAACATCGGCGATGCATCCGAACCCAAAAAATGTTCGCCTTTACCTATGCCAATTACCAGCGGGCTCCCTTTTCTTGCTGCGATAATTGTATCAGGCTTGCTTTCATCCAATAACAGGATAACATATGCTCCCGTAACTCTTTTCAAAGCGATCCTCACCGCCTCTTCCAGGTCGCAATGATTATTTTCTTTAATGTCCTCAATAAAATTTAATAAAACTTCTGTATCAGTATCACTTTTAAACGTGTACCCTTTTTTGGTAAGCTCTTGTTTTAACTGCGCATAATTTTCAATGATACCATTGTGTATCATGGCCAGCTTGCCACTTGCAGAAGAATGCGGATGCGCATTTCTATCACTTGGTTCGCCATGTGTGGCCCAACGCGTGTGTCCGATGCCGGTATGAGAATGAAGATCTTTACCCACCAATGTTTCTTCTAATTCAGCAACGCGGCCCTTTTTTTTGTAGACTTTCAAACCGCCATTCAATAAGGCAACACCTGTGCTATCGTAGCCCCTGTATTCTAACCTTTTTAATCCTTTGATCACGATCGGGTAAGCTTCTCTATAGCCCGTGTATCCTACAATTCCACACATATTTTATGTCCTTTTTTTGATAAGAAATTATTAACCCGGCAACCGCAATACTATTGAGCTTTGTCAGACTCAGCAACAAACCCGTAACCGGTTGTGCAATTTAGCAAAAATGCTTTACTTTATAGCCCGTCCAGCACGATAAAGTAAAGCATTTTTTATTGTACGTTTTAATCCTTCTAGTGGATCAAAAGCCCTTGTAAAAAAACATAAGCAACCGAGAAATATATTACGATCCCTGTTACATCCACCAGAGTAGCTACAAATGGCGCCGATGACGTGGCAGGATCCAGTTTCAGGCTTTTCAAAATTATCGGTAACATGGAGCCCATCAGGCTTCCCCATAATACAATGCCAATCAGTGAAAAGAAAATAACCAGTGCTACCCTTTCAGAATACATACCGTAATCATACAAATGCAAGTGTTGCCAAAGCATAATGCGGAAGAAACCGATCGTTCCCAATATTAATCCAAGCATAACGCCGGACATCAATTCTCTTCTCATCACTTTCCACCAGTCAAATAATTTTATTTCACCCAGCGCCATTGCCTGTATGATCAGAGTAGATGCCTGCGAGCCACTATTTCCGCCACTACTCATGATCAAAGGAATGAACAGTGCCAGTACCGTTGCAGCTTCTATTTCTTTGCTAAAATGCTGCATGGCTGTGGCCGTCAACATTTCACTTAAAAATAGAATGATCAGCCAGCTGGCTCTTTTTCTTACCAGCTTGAAAATATTCATGTTCAGGTAAGGTTCATCCAATGCTTCCGTTCCCCCGATCTTTTGAATATCCTCACTAAACTCTTCGTTGGCGACCCACAGCACGTCATCGATCGTAACAATGCCTAATAATTTATTACTTCTGCTCACAACAGGCAAAGCCACGCGGTTATTCATTTTAAAGGCTTCATTGGCTGTTTCCTGGTCATCTTCCGCATTCAGGGCAATGTATCTTTCATCCATCAATTCGTTCACTTTTGTACTAGGAAGTGCCAAAATAAAATCCCTGATCCTGATATCGTCCAGCAGTTCGCCCTTACTGTTTATTACGTAGATCACATCGATCGTTTCACTGTTTTTTGCAAAATGCCTGATGGTATTCAATACATCTTCCACCGTATCATTTTCATACACGTACACATAATCGGGCGTCATCAACCTGCCTACGCTTCCTTCAGGATAACCTAACAAGGATAAGGTTATTTTGCGTTCTTCGGGGTCTAAAGTTTTTATTAATTCCCTTACGGCATTGCTAGGCAATTCACTTAAAAAAGCAGTCCGGTCATCCGCGGGTAATTCATTAAATAGTTCTGCCGTTTTAAAAGCAGGCAATTCTTTGATGAGTTTTTTTTGTGTAGGCAGCTCCAGAATTTTGAAGGCGGCAGCAGCACGGGGCAAAGATATCTCTGTAATTATCTGGCTCTCATACGTTTCATTATCATATATCAGCTCCACTATATCACTAATATTCTGATCGTTTAAAAACGCTTGTATACGTAGTTTATCCTGCGATGCCATCGCTTCTTCAAACTGTTCCTGAAGTTCCATTTTTTCAAGTTCTGCTGACATAAATACTTTGTTGTTAAATTCGCCGTCAATTAGGTGCCGCAATTTACTTTATTTAATCTTAAGCAGATGTTATGATAAAGCCTTATTTATTTATTGATTTAACCCCAAAAATGGGCAAGGGTGTATACACAAAGGAGCGGATTCCCGCAGGTACCGTTATTGAATTATCGCCCGTTATTGTTATGAACAAAGAAGACCGGCAACATCTTGACAAAACCCTGTTGCACGATTATATTTTTGAATGGGGGAAATTAAAAGATAAATGCTGTATGGCACTAGGTTTTATACCGATGTACAACCACAGTTATAAAAGTAACTGCGAATATTTTATGGATTTTGAAGACGATACGATATTTGTAAAAACAGTCAGGGTAATTGAAAAAGGCGAAGAGGTAACGATTAACTATAACGGGGATTGGAATGACGGCACTAAAGTTTGGTTTGAGACGAAATAAGTGAAAAGTGAAAACCCAAAAGTATTGGACCGTCCTCACTTTTGGGTTTTCACTTTTAAGCTTTGCCTTTCGATTTTATTGTTGTTCGATCAATTGAATCTCACAAGCAATTCTTACTTCTTCACTCACTAAAACGCCACCTGCCTCTGTTGGTGCGTTCCAAACCAGGCCAAAATCTTTTCTGTTTATTTTTCCATTGATCGTAAAACCTGCTTTTACATTTCCCCATGGATCTTTTGCTACGCCGCCGAATTCAACATCTAATTTTATATTTTTTGTAACACCGTGTATCGTAAGATCACCATACAATTCATAAGAACCATCGTTGTCTACATTTTCATATTTCGTTGCTACAAAAGTTAATTTCGGAAATTTTTCCGCATCAAAAAAATCAGGACTTTTTAAATGATTATCTCTATCCGCATTACCTGTTAAAACAGAAGCCGTATCTGCAGAGAAATTGATCTTCGCTTTTGAAAAATCTTCGTTATCGGTTTCAATCGTTGCTTCAAATTTATCAAAACTACCGGTCACGGTCGTGATCATTAAATGTTTTACTTTGAATTGTACTTCACTATGTGTTGGATCAATGACCCATTTTCTTGTTGCCATTATTTTTATTTTTTTAAGTTTTTATAATTTTATTGGATAATGAAAATAAGTCTTAATTATAACTTTACAATATTACCTTCCCGGTTACTTTTAATAGCGGCTTCTATTATGCGCATTACGTTAATGCCATCATCAACTGTAACAGGCATAGCGCTTCCACCAGTTAATGCTTTATAAGCGACATCATAATATTCATAATAATTTCCTTGTAAAGAAGGTATTTTTTCACGAATGGCCTTGCCTCCCTTTTCAGTATGTAATAACCCATTTTCTTGTACAAGTTCTGTGCCCCAATCCGTTGTATTGGGTTTTATTCCTGCTACGAGATTGGCTTCCTGTACATCGGCCCGGCTTTTTAAAAATGAACCTTTATGGCCGTGAATAATGAATGCCGGTAATTGTTCTCTTACCAAATAACCGGCTTTTAACCTCACGCGGAATGATGGATAATATAACAGTAAATTAATATCATCATCGACTTGTGATGCATCTCTTGTAATACGAACATCTGCAAAAACTGCTGTCGGCATTCCGAATAAACAAAGCGCCTGATCAATAATATGCGCACCCAGGTCTTTTAAAATTCCTGCACCCGGACCAGGTAATTCCTTATGTTGCTTTGGACTCAATGTTGGTTTGAACCGGTCGAAATGAATTTCAACTTCGTTGATAGCACCTACACAATTATCTTTTATTATTTTTTGTACTGTTTTAAAGTCGCTATCATATCGGCGATTTTGATAGACGCCAATTTTTTTATTTTGTTGGATGGCTATCGCTTTTAATTCTTCCGCTTCTTTAACCGTTGTTGTAAAAGCTTTTTCTACGATAATATTTTTACCGGCCAGTAAGACCTGTTTGGCAAAATCATAATGCGTATAAGTAGGAGTATTTACAATTACGAGCTCCACTGCTGCATCTTTCAACACTTCTGCTAGTGTTGTATATGATCTTGTCTGCGGATAATATTGTTGGATATTTTTTGTGGTTCTTTCCCATGCACCTACCAGTTGAAAGCCAGGATGCAATTCAATGAATGGCGCATGAAATACTTTGCCAGACATACCGAAGGATAAGAGGGCTGTTTTTATTTGTTGCATACAACTTTTAATATACTTATTCGCTTACACGAATAGTTTTAATAAGATCCAATGAATTAGTAATAAAATTTTTTGAGACCGAATCTGTATGTGATGTCAATAACTGATAGTCAAAATACACATAATTATTTTTAATTTTTGTTTCTGCATGAACAATTGCCTCTAATTTATTGTTATCGCTTATGCTACTACTTGCGTTAATTAAAAAGACCCTGTTGCCTATTTTTTCAATAGTATCCAAAACAGGTGAAAAGACTTTATTTCTTAAAAGGAATTGTTTTCTCGCTGCGATATATCGTAAAAAATGAATCGAATCACTTTTTAATTCATCAGGATCAGGAGGATATTTTCTTAACATCCCATCATGAGTAGCACAAGTTATTGTAAACCGTTCTATAGAATCTGTTGGTTCCCCCAACCACAAAAAACCAGATTCTTTTGTTATACGAAGTTCTTTTGGCTGAAAACGATATTTCTGTCTGTCATCAGGGGCATTATCTGTATAATCTATCCATGAAACTGACGTATCATAGCGAAGTGGTATTGAAAAAATGGCCTTACCTAAAGTATCGGCCAACTCAATACTATCAACTCTTGAATTTAAAGGAAGGGATTGATTATTTGTAGGCTTTAAGTTATTACAGCTTACCAAAAATAGTACAAATAAAAACAGGATACTATACTTACAAAAGGTTTTCATAACTATCATACTTTACAATAAATCTTATGTAAAATAAGGCAATAAAGCTTAATAGTAGCAGGATATTGATGATAGAAATTTTTGTCAGGCATAGGTCCTCAGACAAAAAAAAGCCTCAACTTTTCAGTTGAGGCTTTTAATTTATGCTCTTTGCTTAACGGCAGTTTTTGTTGTAGCTTTTGCCGGCGCTTTTTTCTTTGTCTTTTTAATTACTGCGTCGAGCGCTTTGCTCATTTCGTCGAAATTATGTTTGCCGGTGTAACGTTCGCCATTGATGAAAAATGTTGGTACATCTTTTACACCTCTGTTGATGCCTTCGCGGATATCGCCCTGTACCTGCCAGCCATACGTTGCATTTACAAGCTCATCTAAGAAACGTTTGTTATTTACACCTGCTTCACGACTGTGCAATTTTAAACTTGTTGTACCAAGGTTGCGGCGGTTAGCAAATAAAATGTTGTGCATTTCCCAGAACTTTCCGTCTTGTGCAGTAGCTACTGCAGCTTCGCCGGCCTTCAGGCTGCGTTGGTGAATATTTGTCATAGGGAAGTGGCGGAAATTAAAACGTATCTTTCCGTCGAATTCTTCCAATAGTTGTTTAACAACTTCATTTGCCTTTGCGCAAATTTCGCTTTCGTATTCTCCAAATTCTTCCAGCGTTACAGCTGCATCTTTGTTTCCTACAAATACATCTTTCGGTTCAATGATCTCAACGACCTCTTTTTTGAATGCCATAATATTGTTCTCCTTTTTATTGTGTGTAGATTATGCCTAACTCGACTACGATGGCAGGCTGCTTAATAATCATTTTAAGTGAATGATTGCTCTTTTTTTACAGGAAAGTCATCTTTTTAGAGAGGCAAGTGGCTTAAAGGTAACATTTTTCAGGCGTTTTTCCATACCTGTTGGTATTTTCATAAAATATTAACACCTTTTTGATTGATAATCAATCATTTATATTTAGCACCATTTGCACTTTTGATGTGGATAACTTATGATTTTACCTTTTCTGTCTTATGCGGTGTTGGTGCCTGAACATCGTTCCTAAAAACTACCGTTCCATCAAAAACATCTACTAAAACAGGCCTGGTTTTATCAATACTCCCCGCCAATATCTTTTTACTTAATTGATTTACAATTTCTTTTTGGATAAGACGCTTTAACGGCCGCGCACCAAATTGCGGATCGTACCCATTCTCTGCTAAGTAGTCTAATGCATAATCGCTGAACTCTAATTGGATACCATTATTTGCTACCAAATCTTTCAATTGGTTTAACTGAATGGTGATGATTCCTTTTATTTCTTTTTTCATCAATGGCTGGAACATGATCACTTCATCTATCCTGTTCAAAAATTCCGGACGGATATTTTGCTTCAATAAATTCATGACCTCTGCTTTAGTTGCGGCAACCACTTCATCTTTATTTGCATCCGTTACACTTTCGAAATTATCCTGAATGATCTGACTGCCCATATTACTCGTCATGATGATGATCGTGTTTTTAAAATTCACCACCCGACCCTTGTTATCTGTTAAGCGGCCATCATCCAAAACCTGCAATAAAATATTGAACACATCCGGATGGGCTTTTTCTATTTCATCTAATAACACAACACTGTATGGTTTACGCCTTACTGCTTCTGTTAATTGTCCGCCTTCATCATATCCTATATATCCCGGAGGCGCACCAACCAAACGGCTCACAGAATGTTTTTCCTGATATTCACTCATGTCGATCCTCGTCATCATGTTATCATCATCAAATAAATAATTCGCTAATGCTTTTGCCAATTCCGTTTTACCAACACCGGTAGTACCTAAGAAAATAAATGAACCGATCGGTTTTTTAGGGTCTTGTAACCCTGCCCTGCTTCTGCGTATCGCATCACTTACCGCTTCGATCGCTTCTTCTTGCCCTACTACTTTTTTATGCAATTCATCTTCGAGGTTCAATAATTTTTCTCTTTCGCTTTGCAACATTCTTGATACAGGAATGCCTGTAGCTTTTGCAACACTTTGCGCAATATCTTCCGCATCTACTTCTTCTTTCAATAAACGTTTTTCGCTTATCTCGTCGAGCTGTTGCATTTGTTCATCAACGATCTTTTCCTGTTCCTGTACTTTGCCGTAACGTATTTCCGCAACGCGGCCATAATCACCATTTCGTTCTGCCTGGTCGGCTTCTAATTTTAATTGTTCAATTTGGGCTTTGGCTGTCTGTACTTTTTCAACTATTTCTTTTTCTTGCTGCCATTTAGCTCTGAACGTATCTCTATCGACAGAAAGATTGGAAATTTCTGTATTCAATGCTTTTAATTTGTCTTTATCATTTTCTCTTTTGATCGCTTCGCGTTCAATTTCCAATTGACGAATTTGTCTTTCGAGCTTATCCAATTCTTCCGGCATGGAATTCATTTCCAAGCGAAGCTTGGCAGCACTCTCATCAATTAAGTCAATCGCCTTATCCGGTAAAAAACGATCTGTAATATACCTGTGCGATAATTCTACCGCTGCAATAATCGCTTCATCTTTGATACGCACATGGTGGTAGGTTTCATAACGATCTTTTAGTCCGCGCAAAATAGATACGGCATCTTCCACACTCGGCTCATCGATCATTACTTTTTGAAAACGGCGCTCCAGTGCTTTATCTTTTTCAAAGAATTTTTGATATTCGTTCAATGTTGTTGCACCAACGGCCCTCAACTCTCCTCTTGCCAAGGCAGGTTTTAAAATATTAGCTGCATCCATAGCGCCATCACCACCGCCCGCACCAACCAATGTATGTATTTCATCGATGAATAAAATAATATCACCCTCACTTGAGGACACTTCCTTTACAACAGATTTTAATCTTTCTTCAAATTCACCTTTGTATTTGGCGCCGGCAATCAGCTGGCCCATATCCAAAGCATAAATAACTTTTGATTTTAAATTATCGGGTACATCGCCGTTAACGATACGCATGGCTAAACCTTCGGCGATGGCTGTTTTACCAACGCCGGGTTCACCAACAAGTATGGGATTATTCTTACTTCTTCTTGAAAGGATATGTAATGTTCTGCGGATCTCTTCATCACGGCCAATAACAGGATCTAATTTTCCTGCTCTTGCCATTTCATTTAAATTCTTTGCATATTTATTTAAAGCGTTGAATTGTGTTTCCTGTGTTTGAGAAGAAACCGTTGATCCTTTGCGCAGGTCTTTTATCGCTGCAACTAAACCTTTATCGGTAAGGCCGGCGTCTTTTAATAATTTAGCGCTGTTATCATTTCCCTGCAGGATAGCCAATAGTAAATGTTCCACACTTACAAATTCATCTCCAAAAGATTTTAGTCCGGCAGTAGCTTTCAATAGTACACTATTCATATCACGGCTCATATTTTGAGCCGGTTCTGTACCCTTTGCTTTAGGTAATTTTTTGATGGCTTCATCAGTTTTAGATTCTACGAAACTGACGTTCACGTTATTCTTTTTCAGCAAGAATCCGATAGCAGAATCATCTTCACTTAACAATGCCTTAAGCAAATGCTCTGTCTCAATGGTTGGGTTCTCATTATTAAAAGCCAATTGCTGTGCTTGTGCCACGGCTTCCTGTGCTTTTATGGTGAAATTGTTTAAATTCATATAATAGATTGATCTTTAGTTTGATTAAATGTAAACCGATAGCTGCAAATCATAATCCAAAGAATAAATTCAGAAATTATGTCTTATAAATATAGCTTCTTCTGCCGCAAATTCAGTCTAATTGCAATCTTTCTGCTATTCTTACAGACTGCCAGGGCCCAGAATAATTTCAGCAAAGTTGATGCCTGGTTAAAAAATAATATGGAAGACCTCGGCGGCAGGGCCGTACTGGTGATCTATAAAGACGGACACCTTGTGTATGACCATGCTGAAAATGCAAAACTTACACCTACACAGGTAAGCCTTATTAAAATACTGGATAAACAAAAAGATAAAAGCAACGATGATCTATTAAAACCTTTCGCTGATACAACAAAAGATAGGATCGCCAGTTGTAGTAAATGGCTGACCGCCGCTTTGGTCATGACCTTTGTTGATGAAGGCAAATTAAATATCAATGACAGCATCGGAAAATATTTGCCTGTGATGAATAAATACGGGAAAGGGAATATTACAATTTGGGAATGTTTGAGTCACCAGACAGGCATTGAAACCGGTTCAATGATAGAGGAGATCAGGCTGATCAATAATGCCAAAAGCATGGACGCCGCGGTAGAAATGTTTGCAAAAGATCCGATGGAAGGAGTATCTGGCAAAACCTTTCATTACAGCAGCGCAGGATTGCAAATCATTGCAGCCATATTGGAAAAAATAAGCGGCAAAGATTTTGAGACTTTGTTTCAGGAAAGAATTGCACAACCCTGCAATATGTTACATACAGATTTTGGCCATGAAAAAGTTCCGATACCGGCAGGCAGCGGACTGAGTACACCAAAGGATTACATCAATTTTTTATCGATGATCGAAAACAATGGCCTGTTTAACGGCAAAAGAATATTGTCGGAAAGATCAATTATCGAAATGCAAAAAAACAGATTTACTACTGACACTAAAATAGCTTTTTCGCCTAAAGAAACAGGTGACTGGGAATATGGTTTTGGCGAATGGATAATGGATAGCGCCACTGGCGATGAACGATCTACCGAAATAAGCAGTCCGGGATTATTTGGAAGTTTTCCCTGGATCGATAATAATAAAAAGTATGGCGCCTTTTTATTTGCTTTCAATATTAAAATTAAAGGTAGGCATGAGCGGTATATGGAATTGAAAAAGTTAGTGGATGAAGCAGTTGGGAGTTTATAAGTATTTTTGTAATGAATGAACAGTACAGCGCAAACAAATATCATAAAAAATTATGCCGCAACATTGGGCTTCAATTTTTGTGGCATTGCGAAAGCCGTACAACTGGAAGCAGACGCAAAGCGATTGGAAAGCTGGTTAAATAAGGGCATGCACGGCACTATGCAATACATGGAAAATCATTTCGACATGCGCATTGACCCTGCCAAATTAGTACCCGGCGCAAAATCTGTTATTACATTGCTGCTAAATTACTTTCCTGCAGAGCTGCAAAGCAATAATATTCCGAAAATTGCCAAGTATGCTTATGGTAATGATTACCATGAAGTGATCCGAGAAAAATTACGCGCATTGCTGCAACATATAAAAATAAATATTGGGGAAGTGCAGGGCCGTGGGTTTATAGACAGTGCGCCCGTTTTAGAAAGAAGCTGGGCCAAGCGAAGCGGCCTTGGATGGATCGGCAAAAACGGCAACCTTATTCATAAACAAGCGGGCTCTTTCTTTTTTATTGCCACGCTGATCGTTGACCTGGAGCTTGATTATGATCAGCCTTATGTAAAAGACTATTGTGGTTCCTGCACAAGATGTATTGATGCCTGCCCTACAGACGCTATATTACCCGATAAAGTTATTGATGGCAGCAAGTGTATCTCCTACTTTACCATCGAATTAAAAGAAGCGTTGATACCTGATGCAATGAAAGATAAATTTAACGACTGGATGTTTGGTTGTGATGTTTGTCAGGATGTTTGCCCGTGGAACAGGTTTGCAAAACCTACGAATGAAATTAATTTCAAGCCAATTCCTGAAATACTGAATTTTTCTACAAATGATTGGGAAGACCTGACCGAAGAATCATTCAAGCATATCTTCAAATCGTCGGCATTAAAGCGTAGTAAATGGAAGGGCATTAAAAGAAATATTCAATTTATAAAAGCAGCAGACCAATAACTTACAGAATGGGGAAATGGTAACTGCGATTACTTTTTTGTTTAGCTGATTTTTTTCTTCTGTTTAATTTTTCAACTGTTATAAATTCTTTAGACTTAAAAAAGAATTTATACATTATATAAAAAAGCGGCAGGTTTGCCATTACCATGAATAGTTGCAAGTGGGTAGCAATGAATACAACAAAAAGTAAAGTGCTGGTTAATATACTACCCCAAAGCCTTTCGTTATCTGCTTCACAGCCAATATCTATAAAATAATTTTCGCGCAGTGGTTGGTTTATATAATAGGGTTTTGATAAATGGAACCCATTTTTTACAATGATCTTTACGGGCAATTTATTGGCGGATATAAGCAAAGGTTTTTGCTCTTTTAATTCATACAGCTCGGTATCGTTGACCACTACCCAAAGCTTTAGTACCCGCAATAATAGCTGCCTTTCTCGTAAAATGATTATAGTGTAGTCTTGTTGGATAATTGTTCTTAAGGTACTGTAATTTAGTTTTATTTTTATAAAGAAGCAACAGCTATTTTAAATAGAATAATGAGCCGAAAGAACGAACTTATTACCTTTAATAAAAAATACACACCTAAAAGATGACCAAATTATCTGTCAATATAAATAAGATCGCTACGCTGCGCAATAGTCGCGGAGGCAATAACCCTGATCTGATAAAAACCGCTTTGGATATTGAACGTTTTGGATCACAGGGCATCACCGTTCATCCAAGGCCGGATGAAAGGCATATTCGTTATGCTGATGTTTTTGACCTGAAAAAAGTTATCAGTACTGAATTAAATATTGAAGGCAATTGTACTGAACAAAAGTTTGTTGACTTAGTACTGGCTAACAAACCGGCTCAGGTAACATTGGTGCCTGATGCATTAGGACAAATAACTTCTAACCATGGCTGGGACACGATCAAACATGCAGGCTATTTAAAAGAAATGATCGCTGTATTTAAAAAAGCGGGAATTCGTGTTTCGATATTTGTTGATCCCGTTGTAGCAATGATAGAAGGTGCTGCCGCTACAGGCGCCGATAGGATCGAATTATATACAGAAGGCTATGCAAAACAATATGCCACCAACAAAGAAGCTGCTATTGCTCCTTACGTCACTGCTGCAAAAAAAGCGAACGAATTGGGTCTAGGTATTAATGCCGGTCATGACCTTGATCTGCAGAACTTAAAATATTTTGCTGAAAATATTCCCGGATTATTGGAAGTATCTATCGGCCATGCATTGATCTGTGATGCACTTTATTTGGGATTAGAGAATACGGTGCAGCTGTATAAAAGACAATTACAGTTTTAAGTGAGAAGTTAAAAGTCAAAACCAAAAAGTCATATGAAAACTATCAAAGTATTAAAAATTATCTATTGATTCCTTCTTATTCATATAGATTTTTAAGTCTGAAATGGTACTATTTATCTCATCTACGATATCAATAAATGCTTTTCTATATTGTTTTTTTTCTTGTCCAATTTTAGTGTGATTATAAATGTCATCTATTGATGTCACTACGTGCTGATCATCTGATCCATAGAAGCCATCAATAGTAATATTATAAAGTCTATATTTATATTTACCATCCTTACAATAAACTTCTAAAGAAAAATTAGTGTAAAAATTCTGGACGTAATGCGCCCCTAAAAGACTTTCAATTTCAGTAGTCTTAAAATTCCCTTTACCAATAACTTTACCTTGTTCTCTGTCATCATATTGAATTACGTCTTTTGCACTTTTAAATTCATCCGTAAAAAACAATTTCACATTTTTGTATAATAGCTCTTTATTGTAAGTAGAATCTAAGATTACTATCTCAGAAAACTCATACTCCCCATCGGATTTCGGAAGCGATTGATATAACGTATCTATTTTTAATTGTGATATATCCTTCTGAGCCGCACTTTTAAATGGAATAAGTGATATAAAAAGAAGCGCACATAGCAAGTATTTCATATTGTAGGTTTATAAATTTTCAGAATGCATCAAATTTAAATAAAAAAAGCTGCATAATAACAGCCTTTCGCTTAGATAAAAGTTAAGTACAGGTATACTGCTGAAGTGAGTGACACAACGATGTTCAATTGAGATACAAATGCCGATGACAAAAATTATCTCAACAGCCTGCTCAACTTTCTATTCAACTTAGGGCCCCGCAAATTTTTACCTGCCAATGTTCCGTCAGGTGCCACTAAAATATTTTGAGGAATATTAACTATACCAAATTGTGCTGCAACAGCATTGCTCCAGCCGTGAAGATCACTTACATTTTGCCATACCAGCCCGTCCATTTTAATAGCATCGATCCATGATTGCCTGGCCTGGTCTAACGAAACGCTTAGTACAGTGAAATTTTTGTCTTTATACTTATAATAGTTGGCCACTACATTAGGATTTTCTGCCCGGCATGGCCTGCACCAGCTTGCCCAAAAATCAACCAATACATATTTGCCCCGTAAAGAAGAAAGGCTGATCAGATTGCCTGCTGTATCTGTCTGTGTAAAATCAGGCACCTTAGCCCCGATAGGCGATGCTTTTGCAACTGCAATCAACTGGGCAATATATTTACCCATGTCTGAAGCTTTAGCAGATTCTGTTAAGCCATTGTATAGCGCTTCAGTTGTCTTATCATCGTCGGAAACCTGGTTAAACCGTATGATCGCCAGTGCTGAAACAGCTGAAGCAGGATATTTTTTTACAAAGCTTTCACTTACCTGCACAAATTTATCTGTTGCAATAGAATCGTATGGCGCATCATCATTTAAAAGATACAAATAAGGCTGTATCGCATTATTATATTCAGTGAAGATTTTATTGGATGGAGATCCTGTAATTATTGCATGATCGATCGTTGCTTTATCGCCTGTGATTTTTACTTTGCTATTGTCTAAAAAAAGTGCGGTGAATGGCGGCTGGCCATTGAATAATAATATCCTGAAATCAGGCACATCCATTTTTCCTTTGAAAGAAAATTTATTTTTAGTAATGGTTGTCTGATCCAGTTGAGCCCCGGTTTGCCCGTTCAATAAAGCAACGGTTGTGCCGTCTTCAAATCCGGTAACAGTTCCGCTGATCGTAAATCCATCGATAGCTTTTGGTTTGACCTGGGCAAAGATGGCCGCCGGTAATAAGAGCAATAAAAAGAAAAACCGCTTCATAAGCAAATTATTAGAACCTGCAATTTAGCTGGTTTTTTGGAGAAGTACTAGCTTAAAACGGTATTTAAGAATTCTTTAGTGGTGGCATTGATACCTGTAGTATTGGCGAGCGCTTTTATATAGGCGCTGCCGATAATAGCGCCATTTGTATATTGACAAGCGGCCGTAAATGTCGCTTTGTCTTTTATACCAAACCCTACGAGTATGGGATTAGCTAACTTCATAGCTTGTAACTTCTTAAAATAAGGAGCCTGGTCCGTGATCGCTTTATTGTTTCCTGTTGTTGAAGAAGAGGAAACAGCATAAATAAATCCTGTTGTAAGTGCATCGATCTTTCTTATTCTATCTTCACTTGTTTCCGGTGTTACTAAAAAAACAAAATCCAATCCGTATTTTTTTATGATGGTGCCGTATTGTGTTTCAAATTCATAAATAGGTAAATCAGGCAATATCAAACCACTTACGCCAACCTCAGCAGCTTTGGCACAAAATTTTTCAAACCCATATTGCAACACGGGATTCATGTAGCCCATTAAAATAACAGGTACAGTAATTTCTGCCGTCGACTTTGCGAGCTGTTCAAACAAGACAGCAATGGTCATCCCATTTGCTAATGCTTTACTGCCACTTTCCTGTATCACTTCGCCATCAGCCAGCGGATCACTATAGGGCATTCCAATTTCAATCAGGTCGGCACCGTTTTCCTGCAATGCTTTCATTACAGCAACCGTACTATTTAATTGCGGATAACCGGCAGTACAATAAACATTTAATACTTTATTATTCTTATGCTTGAATAGCGCTTGAATTTTACTCATTGTGTTTAATTTCCTAAAGCATTAATTTGCAATACCTCATTTCCTAATCTTATATAATTGTATCTCGGACTAGCTTGTATGTCAAGCGTTAGTTTATACAATGCCTTTTGTTCATTTGCCTGTTCTTTTGGAAAAGTAAGCACCAGCGTATCGCCCACTCTTTCTACCAAATAATCATCCGCATTAAATCCTTCTATCAAGCAACGATCAAATTGATAATGCTCACCAAAAGTATTGGATGTCAATATACAGGCAGAAACAGTTGCCGAACAATCACCAATTCTTTCTGCTTTCAGATCATGGTTAATAAAATTTCCCCCATGGCAGGAAACAAGTAATATTAGAAGTAAAACCCCCAACCCCCTGAAGGAAACTTTGTTGATCTTATAATTTGGCGAAAATGCTTTTTTAGTTTTCATTTTTATTTTTTGGTTTTAACTTTTGCCTTTTTACTTTTTTACATCCATAGCGTTCATATACGTTGCCAGATCTTTATCGCCTCTTCCGCTCAGACAAACTACTACTACATCTTTTTTTGTAAACCTGATCTCATTTAAAGCATGTAAAGCATGGGCAGATTCCAATGCAGGAATAATACCTTCCAGCCTGGTCAATTCAAATGCGGCGGCTAATGACTGATCATCGGTTGCACTCATAAAGATACCACGGCCGCTTTTATATAAGTGTGCATGCAAAGGGCCGATACCCGGATAATCCAATCCCGCAGAAATACTATGCGGTTCAATTACCTGTCCGTCTTCCGTTTGCATTACATAACTTTTGCTGCCGTGCAAAATACCCGGTGTGCCTAATTGTGTTGTAGCTGCGCTTAGTCCGCTCTGTACGCCATGTCCGGCTGCTTCAACAGCTACTAACTTTACAGAAAGGTCATCTAAAAAATGATAAAAAGATCCTGCGGCATTGCTACCTCCGCCAACACAAGCTACAACATGCGTAGGCAATTCGTTTCCTGTTTTTTCCAGTAATTGTTTTCTGATCTCTTCGCTGATCACACTTTGAAAACGCGCCACCATATCCGGATAAGGATGCGGCCCTACCACACTACCAATAATATAATGTGTATCAACAGGATTATTTATCCAATCCCTTATCGCTTCATTCGTTGCATCTTTTAAAGTTTTGCTACCGCTTTTTGCCGGTATCACTGTTGCGCCTAACATCTTCATTCTTGCCACATTGGGAGCCTGGCGCTCAATATCTTTTTCGCCCATGTACACGATACATTGCATTCCTTTCAGCGCACAAACAGTTGCTGTTGCTACGCCATGCTGGCCGGCGCCTGTCTCAGCAATAATTCTTGTCTTACCCAAACGTTGCGCCAATAAAATTTGTCCGATCGTATTATTGATCTTGTGCGCACCGGTATGATTCAGGTCCTCGCGTTTCAAATAAATAGACGTACCATACTTTTCACTCAACCTCTCCGCTAAAAATAGCGGTGAAGGGCGGCCAACATAATCTCTTAATAAATACTGAAATTCTTTTTGAAAAGCATCATCGTACATTATCTTCAAATACTCATCCTGCAATTGCTTCACATTCGGATATAACATTTCCGGAATGAATGCACCACCAAACTCGCCGTAATAGCCATGTTCATCTACGGAGAATATATTTTCTTTTGTTGTCATGTTACTTATTAATTGAAAATTTAAAAGTCAAAACCTAAAAGTGAAAAATGTCTGATAACTTTTAGGTTTTAACTTTTCACTTTTGACTTTATTTATACGATCAATTCCAAAAACACCAGATCAAGCCATCGATCAAACTTATAACCTACTTCTTTGAAATGCGCCACTTCTACAAAACCGAATTTTTTATGAAAGTCGATACTGATAGCATTTGTCGCATCAATACCTGCAACGATCGCGTGTAATTTTAATTCTTTGGCTGCTTCAATTAACGGAGGTAATAATAATTTCCCAATGCCTTTGCCCCTATGTTCAGCTGCGACGTAGATAGAATTCTCTACCGTATTCTTAAAACCTGCCCAGGCCCTGAATGTACCAAAAGAACTAAACCCTACTATCACTTTATCTTCTTCTGCAACATATATAGGAAAGCCTTGTTCTTGTTTTATAGCAAACCATTTTTCTCGCATTTCCATCGTATGAGGCTCATAATCGTATACCGCTGTTGTGTTAGCTATAATATCATTATAAATAACGGTCATTGAAGGCAGATCATGTATAGTAGCTGTTCTTACGAGGATCATTTTATTTTGATTTTAATCCCTGCTTCAATTGCAGCAGCAATCCCATGTCTTTAACACCCGGACTTTTTTCAAACCTGCTGTTTACATCAATACCGAAATAATCAGGATGTTTAAACGCTTTTATTTGTGCGATATCCTCAACACTAATGCCGCCGCTTAAAAAAAATGGTTTCTCTATTTTGCTTTTAGCAATTTTCTTCCAGTCGAATTTTGTTCCTGTACCGCCAATCGAACCATTTGCTTTTGTATCGAACAAATAATAATCACATACTTCGTCATAATCTTCGATCATTTCATCAATTGAAACATCATCATTACCTATGCTAAACGCTTTTATCACTTCGACATCTTCCATTAGCTGTTCGCACAATTCAGGTGTTTCATCGCCGTGTAACTGTACAATATCCAAACCATAGTCTTCTACAGTTTCCATTATTTCATCATAGCCTGCGTTGACAAAAACACCTATCTTTTTTACATCAAAATCGGCAGACTGCATTTCATCTTTAGAAATTTTATCTCCTACATAGCGGGGAGAATCTTTATGAAAAATAAACCCTGCAAAATCAATGTTCAATCCGTCCAATTGTTGTAATTGCTTCATTTGTGTAATGCCACATACTTTAATATTCATATTTCTTATTTTATTTCTTGTGCAAATTTTTTAATTAACTCCATATCCTTAATACCTGTTGCGACCTCAAATTTACTATTAATATCTACAGCAAATAAAGCTTTCGCTTCCGGCTTTTCTGCAAATACTTTTAATTTATCCGCATCAGCAGGTTCAATGCCTCCGCTTAAAAAATAAGGCTTGCCTACAACGACATTATTCAGCATGTCCCAATTGAATTTTTTACCGGTACCGCCATAACCTACGCCTTCTGTGTCAAACATGAACATATCACATACGTTCATGTATTCCTGTATTCTCCAGCCAATATTATCCGTTTCACTTAAGCGAAAAGCTTTTACAACAGATATATAATCCGCGATCTTCTCGCAATATTTTGGCGTTTCATCTCCATGCAATTGAACAATATGTAAACGGCACTCATCTACCATTTGTAAAACTTCTTCCACCGTTGCATTGACAAATACACCTACTTTATTAATGTTGTTTTCTTTTTTAATTTGACTGGTAGTCATGGTACGCAACGCATAACGTGGAGATTTCGGGTAAAAAATAAAGCCGCCAAAAGTAGCTCCGGCCCCCGCCAATTGTGTCATTTGTTGTTCCTGCGTAATACCACAAACTTTTAATCTCATTTACATTTTCTGTTTTAGTTCGTTAACAAAATCAGCAAAAGCAATCATGGGATCAGGTTGTTTCATAAAATTCTCTCCAATTAAAAAGCCTTTAAATCCGGCTTTTTTGAAGATAAGAATTGTTTCAATATCATGTATCCCGCTTTCTGCAATTTTAATTTTATCCGCGGGAATTTTTTTACTCAATTCGATTGAACGATTGATATCCACTGTAAATGTTTTTAAATCGCGATTATTTACACCTACTATTTCCGTTTCATCACAAATATGCTGTAACTCTTCCTCATTATGAATTTCGAGCAATACTTCCAGTTGCAATTGCTTTGCAAAAACGGCTAATGCCTTAACTCTTTCCGGTGTTAAGCAAGCTGCGATCAATAATATCACATCAGCGCCCATTGCCCTTGCTTCTATTATCTGGTATTCATCGATAATAAAATCTTTTCTTAAAATAGGAATATGATTTACTCTCGCTCTCTTCAGGTCTTGGGTTGAACCACCGAAAAAATGTTCATCTGTTAAAACGGATAAACAACTGGCACCAAATTTTGTATAGGCTTTGGTTACATCTTCCACATCAACCTTATCATTGATAATTCCTTTTGATGGTGATTTCCTTTTAAACTCTGCAATAATGCCTGTTTTAGTACTATCTAATAAAAACTGTTTCAATGAAAACACCGGACGTGAAAAAAAAGCGCTTTTTTTCAGGCTATCAATTGAGGCCGTAGCCTTTCTTTCAGCAACTTCAATTCTTTTTTGTTCTATTATTTTATCTAAAATATTCATTACGCTATAGTAATTAATTTTTGTAATGACTCATATGCTTTACCACTTTCCAAACTCTCCACTGCTAACTGATAGCATTCCTCATAACTAGTATATTTACCCGTACAGTTTAGTGCCATCGCTGAATTTGCTAATACCACTGCATTTTGCGACCAGGTGCCTTTTCCTTTTAAAATATCCATGAATATTTTTGCTGAAGATTCTACGGTATCGCCGCCTTGTATATCAATTGCCTTAACTGTTTTTTTACCCAATTGCTCTGCAGTCATTATTTTTTCTCCTGTATTGGTGATGACCTTCGTATCTCCCGTTAAAGATATTTCATCATAGCCATCCAGACTATGAATGATCGTGAATGCTGCATCATTTTGTTGTAACAGGTAATTATATATTCTTGCCATCTCAAGGCTATAAACACCTACCAGTTGGTATTTAGGCGAAGCCGGATTAACCATCGGGCCTAACATATTAAAAAATGTTCTTACGCCTAAACTCTTTCTAACAGGCCCTACCACTTTTAATGCCGGATGAAATAAAGGTGCATGTAAGAAACAAATATTGGCTGCGGCTATTTCCTTTTTCAAAACTGAAACATCATTTTTGAATCGATATCCCACCTGCTCCATTACATTGGATGATCCGCTGATAGAAGATGCCCCGTAATTACCATGTTTAGCTACTTTGTTTCCGGTACCCGCTACAATAAAGCAACTTAATGTTGAAATATTGAAAGTATCTTTTCCATCACCGCCCGTACCTACAATATCCATCACGTCGTATTCGTTCAAATTTACCGGCACACAAAGTTCCAATAACGCATCCCTAAAACCCTGTAATTCCTCAATAGTAATACTGCGCATAAGGTATACCGTTATGAAAGCTGCTATCTCGCTCTCACTATACATGCTTTTAGAAATATTGAGCAATACTTCTTTAGCCTGGTCACGTGACAGGTTTTTATGTTCGAATAAATAGTTTAATATCTTTTTCATAACCCCCAACCCCCTGAAGGGGGCTTTTGTAGTTTAATAATTTATAACTCTTTTTGTTTCAATTGCATTTTAATGATCTTCAAATAATAATTTTCCAAAGCCCCCTTCAGGGGGTTGGGGGCTATTTTAACCAATTCCTCATCATCTTCTCACCGCCGGGGGTTAACACACTTTCAGGATGAAACTGAACACCTTGCACATCATATTTTTTATGTTGCAGCGCCATGATAAAACCATTTGCGTCTGTAGCGGTTATTTCCAACTCTGACGGAAATCCTTCATTGGCAATTATCCAGCTATGGTAACGTCCTACTTCAACGGTATCGCCAAACCCATGCAGTATTTGCGATTGTTGATTAACGATCTTTATCGGTGTTGCTACGCCATGATAGACTGAACTTAAATTGGTAAGCTTACCGCCAAAAGCTTCTCCAATTGCCTGATGGCCCAAACATACGCCCAATATTGATTTGGTTGATGCATATTCTTTTATCAATGGCAATAACAAACCGGCTTCACCGGGCACTCCCGGACCCGGAGATAAAATTATCTTATCGTATTTTTTTACTTCTTCCAAAGCGATCTGGTCGTTACGATAGACATCCACTTTCTGGTGCGTTATCTTTTCAATCAGGTGAACCAGATTGTAAGTAAAAGAATCGTAGTTATCGAATACTAAAATTTTCATCTCAAATATTTTGCGCTAATTCAATAGCTTGTTTCAATGCGTTCAATTTATTATTTACTTCCTGTAATTCACTTTCGGGCTTGCTGGCAATCGTTACACCTGCACCAGCCTGAGAAGTCAATGTATTATCCTTACTTAAAAAAGACCGTATCATGATCGCATGATTACAACTACCATCAAATCCTATAAAACCGATAGCGCCGCCATAATAACTTCTTGCAGTAGGTTCATAACTATCGATCAGCTGCATTGCTTTGAATTTTGGCGCACCGCTTAATGTACCTGCCGGAAAACTTACTGCCATTAATTTGAAAGGGTTTGTTGCAGCCGGAACTTTTCCTATCACTTCACTCACCATGTGAATGACGTGAGAATAATACTGTATCTTTTTATATTGTGTTACTTCTACTTCCGTACACATCCTGCTCAGGTCATTTCTTGCAAGGTCAACCAGCATCACGTGTTCAGCATTTTCCTTTGCATCATTTTCAAGTTTTACCGCCAGTTCTTTATCCAATTCATCATCCCCTGTTCTTTTAAAAGTTCCGGCGATGGGATGCACAATGGCTTTTCCATTTTGTATGATGAGCTGACTTTCGGGTGAAGAACCCATCAGTTTATAATCACCGTAATCAAAATAAAATAAATACGGACTTGGATTGATACTTCGCAATGCCCTGTACACATTAAATTCATCACCCGTGAAAGATTGTTGAAACCTTCTGCTTAAAACGATTTGAAATACATCGCCTCTAAGGCAACTTGCGATCCCCTTCTTCACAATTTCTACGTATGCTTCGTCTGTAAGATTAGAAGTTTCTTTACCTTTTGTTTTAAAAGGAAATGTTGGAACGTCTTTACTTTTGATCAGGGTCTCTACTAATTCCACTTCACTTTTGATCCCTTCAATTTTATTTTCGCAGATGTATAATTCATCTTTAAAATGATTGATAGCGATCACATATTGATATAACCGATACCGCATCAACGGGATCTGTGATTGTTGGTTGTCGGTTTTAGGCTTGGTTAATTGAATGGTATCAAAAAATTGCACCGCATCAAAAGTAGTATAGCCGAATAATCCCTGTGCGGTATTTATGGGTTTTGCCGCAACTTTTTTAATATCGAAATGTTGCATAAAATTCCAAAGCTGTTGCGGCACTTCGGCAGGGTCAGCGATCTTTATTTTTTCAGGAGCCTGATCAGGAAGTTTACATTCCATTACCGATGTATTGCTTATTTCAATTCCTGCTATTGCATGGATACCAATAAAAGTATAGCTATTTTCTCCGGCATGAAAATCTGTACTCTCCAATAAAATGGTATCCCTGAACCTATCTCTCAACCGAAGGTAAATTCCCACCGGTGTGTACACATCTGCTAAGATCTTTTTTGATGTGGTTGTTATTTCTATTTTTTTCATTACTATTTTTTATCTGACAACTGAAAAGAAAAAGCCCCAACACAATTGTGTCAGGGCTCAAAGTATTTATGATATATACCAATAGTTAAGCGACACAATTAAAAAATTGCTTGCCACCACCAACTATTGTTATTTGTAAATTGATTTTTCATTTGTTGATGCAAATATGTGAAAGATTTGATTAATAAAAAAATTATTTTGGTAAATTCAGTTAAAATTACGCTAATGCTGATACCAGGAAACCTGGTTTAATTGTTGTATCGTTACATTGTTAGAGCAATCAACCTACATTACATCATGTCAAAACCTACTAATTAAACATTTACTATGCAACTCACAATATTTGGTGCGACAGGATTAATCGGCAAACAATTGGTTCAACAAGCTTTGTTTAAAGGATATAAAGTAAGGGCATACGGCCGAAATGTATTTACCAAAGACCTTCCAAAAGATGATAACCTTGAATTGATACATGGCACTTTGTTCGATGAAGGCGAAGTGTACAAAGCGATCAAAGGTAGTGATGCCATTTTATCTGCCGTAGGCGGTGCAACTGACAGCACTGATAAATCCCGTTCTCTGGGTATGAAAAATATCATTAAACAAATGGAGAAAGCTTCCGTAAAACGCATTATTGCGGTTAGTGGTATTGGTATTTTAAATGCTTTTGATGATACGTATTTAATGGATGACCCTGAATTTCCTGCTGAAGAAGTTCCTGTAAGCAAAGAACACCTTAAAGCGTTTGAATTTTTAAAAGCGTCTGATCTAAACTGGACATTAGTTTGTTGTCCGGATATTTTTGATAAAAGCGCTACCGGTTTATTTACTACTAACGCCACTTATCTTCCTGTTCCAAATAATAATACAATTTATTCGGGAGATGTTGCATTGTTTATGATCAATGAATTGAAAGTGAATGAGTATAATAAAATGAGGGTGGGAATTTCGAATTAAACCTTGTCTGAATTGGGATTCGTCAGATTAAAGGATTAGCAGGATTGAAATTATTCGCTGCGATCTTCGCAAATCCATCGATCCACAAATCTGACGAATCCCAATTCAGACAAAAAAAAAGATCCAACTCAGTAAAGTTGGATCTTTTAATTTATATGAAATATCATTTAAGCAAATTTCTTAGCGTCTTCCAAAAACTTAGCCAATCCTATATCAGTTAAAGGATGTTTTAACAATCCTAAGATGGAATCTAACGGGCAAGTGCAAACGTCAGCGCCAGCTTCCGCACATTTGATAATATGATTTGGATAACGAATAGATGCCGCTAATATTTCGCTTTTAAACCCCTGGATATCATATATCTGCCTGATCTGGTGAATTAACTCCATTCCATCCCAACCACTATCATCGATACGGCCAATAAATGGTGACACATATTTTGCGCCTGCCTTTGCCGCTAATATTGCCTGGCCGGCAGAGAATACCAATGTGCAGTTTGTTGCAATGCCATTATCTGTAAACCATTTGATCGCTTTAACGCCGTCTTTGATCATTGGTACTTTTACAATAATATTTTTATGCAATGCGGCTAATACTTTCCCTTCTTTAATGATATTATCAAAATCTACAGAAACCACTTCTGCACTAATATCTCCGTTAGGAACTATTTCGCAGATCGTTTTGTAATGTTGCTCTACTGCTGCTTTACCCTTAATACCTTCTTTCGCCATTAAGGTAGGATTCGTGGTAACACCATCTAAAATGCCTAGATCTTGTGCTTCTTTTATCTGAGCCAGGTTGGCTGTGTCTATAAAAAATTTCATATTCTATACCCTGAGGGAATTTATTTGTTAATAATAATTGATAGTAAAAGTACGGTAAAATGAAAGATTTATAAGTGAATTTTTGATTAAAAAATCCTTGGGGCAGGGGCACAAAAAATGGCAAGTTACTTACATCGCACCGCTCAACCATCTACCCTTGCTACCTTCCGGTCCTGGGGGAGTTCAACAGGAGCTGGCCGTATAAGACTTGCCGCTGCAAAGATAAGAAGAAGTTTTTAAAATATCGGTTGAAAAGGATTTATATCGTTTTTTAACACTAAGGATTGCTATTGAATATTATTACCCGCATTATTATTTCTGGAATTAATATTTGAGATGCCGATCAACTGATCGGTCTGATCGGTAAAAGATTTATAATACACCAATATAGTATAGTTATTTTCTGTCTCAAAATGATCCCCGTTTGTATAAGTGATCAATGTTGGATCTTTTTTATCAACTAACACATAATCGTAATTATAATATCCTTGTTTTAAATATTTATTTATTTCGTACTGATTTTTTTGTACGTTGTATTTCAGTTTTGTGGAATCATTCAATTTATAATCTGTCAGCTGCCCGAATAAATAAACGTCTTTATCGGGATAGGGTTGTTGCGTTGGTGTTGCATAACTAAAATGAACCGTTGCGTAATCCGCCTGTGTGCCAGGACTAATATTATCAAGTGTTGCTACAAAGTACAAACCATTATAGTCGACATAGTAGGTATAAGGCAACGCAGAGCGGTCAACATCTTTTTGCAGGTAAACATCGGTGCCGTCTATTTTATATTTGGCATTTTTAACGCGGTCACTTTGTAAGCTAAAGCTTCTTAGATCCAGCCAGCGCCATTCTTTCCCGCCAGGAAAAACAAAAATATTGTCCGAATTATATTCTAAATTATTACCCCTGATAAAAGTGGGCACTACATTGCCTTGTATATTATCCCAACGATAATTTTGCATGACAACTACTTTTATTTCCTGGCTTGTATTAAATGAATTGACCGAGCCAATGTTTACTGTAAATGCCAATCGTTGGTGTGTTTTGAATTGCTGGCCAAAAGGCTGCAGGATCTGAGCGGCTACAGTTGCTTTAGAATCCACCACTAGCATACGTCTCGTAAATGCCAGCTTGGATGTATCTCCATCTAAAAAAACTTTTACCAGGTAATTGCCCGAACGGGTAGGTAAAGAACTTGCTTCAGGAAGCGCTATTTGATAATGTGTATACCGCGCCGTTGTTAAATATGAAAATTTATAATTTTGAATCTGCGCTTGCGTGAATCCTGTTAAATAATCAAACTGACTCATATCTACCGGCTGCCAATTGATATCGCACAACTGATAGGTGTAATAATACATCTTAACATCGCCATCCATATCATCAAAACTGAGGTACAATTTATCTCCGCTATTGAGATTGTATACGGGCATTGACAATTGGTTGCCCGCAGCATACAGCCTTGCCGTATGGATATTACTGTTGAACACATCATCCTGCGCAATGACCGTAGTTATTGTCAGCATGAATAAACCAACCGTTACTGTTAAATATTTAAAAAGATCCATGTAGTTATTAAAATATTTACTTTTGAAAGATAACAAATGTACGTTGTTTGAATATTTCTGCCTTTATAGCCAAAAGAATAGCCTTTAACAGTGAGAAAACATTTTCACGGTTCATCATACGCCTGGCCGTTGGTGCAACAGCCATCAGCGTAGCTATTATGATCATTTCGCTGAGCTTTGTCAACGGTTTCCAGCAGGTAATAAGCGACAAAGTATTTAGCTTTTGGGGACATATCCGCGTACAACAAAGTATGGATATCCAATCGAATATTGCAGAAGAGTTCCCCATATCTAAAAATGATTCTATTGAAAACTACTTACGCAGCCTGCCGCAGGTAAAAAGTGTTGAACGGTATGCGACCAAGTCCGCCATTATAAAATACCATAAAGAAATTGAGAGCGTATTGTTAAAAGGGATCGATAGCTCATTTGATTTTTCACGGTTACAACCTTTTTTACGAAAGGGTACCTGGCCGGCGTTTAATGATAGTTTGTATAGTAAGGACATTGTTATCTCCGCCTATACAGCAAGGGAACTAGATGCGGATGTGAACGATAGCACCGACGTGCTTTTCCTGAGGCAGGATGGAAGTAAATCTGCCAGGCGCTTGCGAATTTGTGGTATCTATAAAACATCTATTGATGAATATGATAAAAATTATGCTTTGTGTGACATTGACCTGATAAGGCGCCTGAACAATTGGAAAAGTGATCAGATAGGTGGCTATGAATTATTTTTAAATGATTACAAACAAATAGATACTGTTAACGCAATTGTTTACCAACAAATACCTGAAGGATGGTACAGCAAAACTATCAAAGAAATAAATCCTAATATTTTTGATTGGCTGGCCTTGCAGGATAAGAATAAATTTATATTGATCGGCATAATAATTATTGTAGCTGTATTAAATTTGATCACCTGTTTATTAGTAATTGTTTTAGAAAGAACAAGAATGATCGGAGTACTAAAAGCAATTGGCGCCAGTAACTGGGATGTGCAAAAAATATTCTTATACAATACTACCATCACTACTATCACTGGAATTATTATAGGTACCATAGTAGGAGTTGGCATTTGCTGGCTGCAGGAAAAAACAGGCTTCATAAAATTAAATGAAGATGCGTATTACATGAGCGTTGCACATGCACAGGTGAAATGGTGGGAAGTTGCGTTGGTGGATGTATGCACTTTAGCTATTTGCTTTGCCACATTGATCATACCTACATTATTGGTGAGAAAAATAAAACCGATAAAAGCGATACAGTTTAGATAATGGTTCATCGCTATTCCTGTTTATCCGCGATCATTGCAAATGAGACAAAATAATTCCCGTTGCTACAGCCGCATTCAATGATTCGGCATTACCGATCTTTGGAATGGTAATTTTTTCAGTGGCTAATTGCAGCAGCTCCGCACTGATCCCTTTAGATTCATTTCCAATTACAATAAACCCTTCTTTCAATCCTTTTAGCTCACTTACATTTTTACCATGCAGTGCCGCTGTATATATTTTAATAGTAGCATTTGCAGCTGTCCATTTCAGAAGGTCGGTATACAAAATATTTACCCTTGCCAAACTGCCCATGGTACTTTGCACCACTTTAGGATTATACTGATCTACCGTATCTGCAGAACAGATGATCGCAGCAATTCCAAACCAATCTGCTATGCGGATGATGGTTCCCAAATTACCGGGATCCTGTATCGTATCCAACAACAAAGTGATCCTGCCTTTAACAACAATTTCTTTCTTTTGCGTCTTTTTAAAAACAGCCAACGTTTGAGATGACGTACTTAGTGCCGATATCTTTTGCAATTCAAAATCTTTTACTTCCTGAAAGGTTCCTGCAAAATGCTTCTTTATCAATACCTCATTCTCCTGAAACCATTGCTGCTCGCCGATCAGCTGCTCACAAACAAATTGTCCTGATTGCAATAGCTCCATTACTACCTTGTTTCCTTCGGCAATAAAGGCCCCTTCTTCATCCCTGAATTTTTTGTGGTGCAAACTTTGAATATATTTGACCTCAGATTTACTTAACATCTACTTTAAATTTATACTTCCTGTAAGATAATGACTGGAAAAAGACTTTTATACTATTTTAAAAATATGCTTTTTATTACAGTATTACTGTCTTCGTGTACCATTGTAAGAAAACACCAGAAAGGCCGGCCCTTTGTTTATAAAAATACCGTCGAAGTTAAGGGAGGTAAATTTACCAGCACAGAAAAAGGTATCTTAAAACAAAGATTATTGGTACAATTGGATGACAGCTCAAAAGTCATTCCTAAAGATATTTTTTTTGTGATCCATGTTATCAATAATCCTCCGGCTTATGATAGTGGTTATTCCGGTGTATCTGCAAGGAACATGAAAACATCCATGTTGCATATTGGTTATTACAATTCATCTTGTTCTTATAGTGTGGATACGATCACTAAAAGAAAGGTCACCATTAGTTTTCGTAGAAGGAGATTTCCATGGCGTACAGAAATTCAGAAAAGGGTGACGGTTAATTATACCCTGGTTGCGGGGAATCCAACATTGATAGATACGGTAAGTTATGCGCTTAAAGAATCTGAATTACAAGAGCTCGCGCTCAAATCGGCCAACAGGTCTTATTTAAGAAAAGGCGACCCCATCAGCAAAGGAAATGTTTTAGGAGAGATCGCCCGACTGGTAGAGCTTTATCGCAATTACGGTTATTATAAATTTACTTCTGATGATATAAAAGTAAGAGGTGATACCAGCATTGCTGCATTAACCACCATTTCTGAAGACCCATTTGCCAACCTTCGTTTACTGGCAGAAGCAAATGAAGCAAGAAACAAACCGACCATTAAACTGGCTGTAGTATTAAATCCTGCTACTGATAGTTTGCGCCTTAGAAAATATTATATAAACCATGTATACATCTATCCCGATTATACAAGTGCCGATGCCACCAATGATAGCGCTTACACGGAAATAAAAACAAAAAATAATTTTATCATCCGGTATCATAAAAGATTATTCCGTACCTCTTTTATAACAAGGCAAATGCTTTTTAAGCCAGGCAACGTTTATAGCCAGGAAATTTATTCTAAAACGATCAATAATTTTACACAGGCCAGTGTTTGGCAAAGTAGCAACATCACTATTGTAGATCTTAAAGACACGGCTCTTGGTAAAAAAGATAGCATCGGCAAACTTGATATGATCGTTCAATTGATCCCTGCAAAAAAATATGGTTTTGAGGCGAATATAGAAAGCAGTTATTCAACCAATAATACAAATATTCCCGGGGCGAACTTATTCGGATTATCCGGTAATCTATCCGTTCAGGATAGGAACTTAGGCAAGCAAGGTGTGAAGATGACCAACGCAATAAAAGTGGGGGCAGAGTTAGACCTGACTGCTCAACAAAATAGCGGAAGACTGATCAACTCAAATGAATATGGTTTTTCAAATAGTTTTATTTTTCCAAAATTAGTTACGCCTTTTGGAAAGATAAACAGGCGAAGGTTACTCTCGCAACAATCATTCATCAATACCAGTCTTTCGTATGTAAAACGTATTGACCTGTTTAATTTACAATCCCTAGGTTTAGCCATGGGTTATGAGTGGAGTAACCGCCCTACAAGAAAATGGATATTTAAACCTTTGGATTATCAATTTTCTTATTTATACAACCAGTCTGATAGCTTTATAACTGAACTGAATACCATCCCTTATCTAAAGTATTCATTTAATACGGCATTGGTTATGGGTAGTAGTATTGGTTATACTTCAACAGTAGTGAATCCAAAACATATCAACAGGCAACATACTTTTAAAGCTAATCTTGAAGAGTCTGGTTTGTTGCTGGGACAGCTAGGCGTTTTTGAAAATTATTTACGCCGGTTCATAAAACTTGATCTTGAATATACCCATACAATATCATATAAAAAATCTTCTGTTGCATTTCATTTTTTCAGCGGGACCGGTATGCCTATTGGCAAGGATTCAAGTCTGCCGTTTTTTAAACAATACTTCAACGGAGGATCGAATAGCATGAGAGGATGGCCCATACGCAGCCTTGGGCCAGGATCAAGGTCATTAGCAAATTATGATTCAAGTAATACTTTCAATGACAGAACGGGTGATATAAAGCTCGAATTCAATGCGGAGTACCGCTACAATATTCTTTCCATCATACCCAATACATTAATGTTGAAAGGTGCGCTGTTCGCTGATGTAGGCAATATCTGGAATTTTACAAGAGTAGGTAATGGCGCCGACAGTTTACAATTTCAATTTGCAAATGTATATAAACAATTAGGCGTTGACCTGGGGACCGGCTTCAGGTTTGATTTCAATTATTTTCTTATCCGCTTCGATCTGGGCTTTAGATTCAAACGTCCGGAAGATGAGAGTGTAAATGCGGGATGGAAAGCTCCTTCAATAGGGTTTGATGATGCGTTTAAAAAAATATTTACCAAGGGAGAAAATGGAGATGATCAGTACAGGCGGTGGCGCTATCAAAACCTTAATTTTTCCATCGGCCTTAGCTATCCTTTTTAATTGCAGCCAAAACTTCTTCCACAGGCACCGCATCAGCAACAGAGAACTCTCCTATCGCAGTCCTACGCAAACTGCTTAAATAGGCGCCACAACCTAAGGCTGCACCCAAATCATTTGCTAAACTGCGTAT